>Ga0247736_10000071_pt1 | contig 43198 bp, 41 predicted proteins | sample UWRJL193509B2_FD_180935 | JGI IMG/M metagenome (GOLD analysis project Ga0247736, IMG submission 180935) | Plant litter microbial communities from Arlington Agricultural Research Station in Wisconsin, United States - UWRJ-L193-509B-2 | ecosystem: Environmental > Terrestrial > Plant litter >...
CCGAGACGAGCGCGATCAGGGGCCAGGTCCACGGGTTGCGCTTGCGCTCGGTTTCGAGCTCGGCGGTTTCGGTCGTCGGCATCACTGTCGTGGCGCCGAGTACCTGGGTTGCGGTGGTCTGGCCGTAGTTGGCCCCGGCTGTCGCCGCGAGTGAACCCGCGCCGAGGATCGCCGGTACGGCGATGGCGGCAGCAGCGACGTCGCCGCGGCGCAGGGACTGCGCGGCGCGCGCGAGGTGCGCGGCGGTGGCCGGGCGATCCGCGGGGTTCTTGGCGAGGCAGGAGTAGACGAGGTTGCGCACCGGCTCCGAGATGGTGACCGGAAGCTCGGGCGGGGTCTCGTTGATCTGGGCCATCGCGATCGCGACCTGAGACTCACCGGTGAACGGGCGACGACCGGCGAGGGCTTCGTAGGCCACGATGCCGAGGGAGTAGATATCGGTCGAGGGCGAAGCAGAGTGGCCGCTCGCCTGCTCGGGTGAGAGGTACTGCACGGTACCCATGACCTGGCCGGTCGCGGTGAGCGGAACCTGGTCGGCGATACGCGCGATTCCGAAGTCGGTGATCTTGACCCGGTTGTCGGGAGTGATCAGCAGGTTTCCCGGCTTGATGTCGCGGTGCACGAGGCCGGCGGAGTGGGCGGCGTGCAGGGCGTTCGCGGTCTGGGCGACGATATCGAGAACCCGGTCGGTCGAGAGCACGCGCTCCCGCTCGATGATGGCGCTCAGCGCCTCGCCGGGAACGAGCTCCATGACGAGGTAGGCGCTGCCGTCTTCTTCTCCGTAGTCGAAGACGTTGGCGATTCCCTCGTGGTTGACGAGCGCAGCGTGACGGGCCTCGGCGCGGAAGCGCTCGAGGAAGCCGGGGTCGCCGAGGTATTCGTCCTTGAGGATCTTGATGGCGACGGTGCGCCCGATGACGAGGTCCGTCGCCTGCCAGACTTCACCCATGCCGCCGATCGCGACGCGGCTGGAAAGTTGGTATCTGCCCCCGAAGGTGAGGCCACTGGTGGGTCTCATTTGTTTAGCACCGCCTCTAGTACTTTCTTTGCAATTGGAGCTGCGATCGTGTTTCCGAACGCCGACTGGCCTTGTCCGCCACCGTCTTCGACGACGACTGCGATAGCGACTTGTGGATCATCTGCTGGAGCGAAACCGGTGAACCACAGGGTGTAGGGCTCACCCTCGCCGTTCTCTGCTGTGCCGGTCTTGCCTGCCACGTCGACTCCGCTAATTGTCGCATTACTCGCAGCCCCGTTGGAGACTCCGTTGACCATCATTTCCGTCATGGTTGCCGCCGTCTCCGGACTCATCGGTGTGCTGAAGATCTTCTGTTCGAACGGCTGCACGACCGAGAGGTCGGGGGCGATGATGCTGTCGACGACAGTCGGCTGCATCAGCACACCGCCGTTGGCGATCGCGCCCGAGACCATCGCCATCTGCAGCGGGGTCACCCGGTCGTCGAACTGCCCGAACGACGAGAGCATCTGCTCGGCGTCGCTGGCGACCTCCGGGTACACGCTCGGGGTCGCCTTCATCGGAACGGCGATCTCCTGGCCGAAGCCGAACTCGCTCGCCTGCTCAGCGATCACGTCGTGCCCGAGCTCAAGACCGAGCTGGGCGAACGGGATGTTGCACGAGAGACGGAGCGCCGTGGCGATGCTCGCTTCAGAACCGCCGCCGCAGTTGCTGCCGCCCGCATTGCGGATGGTCGCGCTGCTCTGCGGCAGCGTGAGGGTGAGCGGGTTGGGGAACTTGCTGTCGGGGGTGTAGTTGCCGCTCTCGAGTGCGGCCGCCGTCACGACCAGCTTGAACACGGACCCCGGGTGGTAGAGGTTGCCGGCGATGGCGCGGTTGACGAGGGGCTGGCTGTCGGCCTCGTCGAGCCGGTTGTACTCGGCGATGATCTCGGAGCCCTTGTGCACGGCGAGCTTGTTCGGGTCGAACGACGCCTTCGACACCATCGCGAGGATCTTGCCTGTCTTCGGTTCGTAGGCCACGACCGCACCGCTGTTGTCGCCGAGGGCGTCATAGGCCGCCTGCTGCACCTTCGAGTCGATGGTCAGTGCGACCGAGGCGCCCTTGGGGTCCTGGCCAGAGAAGATGCTGCCGACCTGGTCGAGGAACTGCTCGTTGGCGGTTCCGCTCAGGTAGTCGTTGAGCGCACCCTCGACCCCGGTATTGCCCTGGTTGAGCGTGAAGTAGCCGGTGACCGGGGAGTACAGCTTGCCCTCTTCGTAGACCCGCAGGTACGAGAAGTTGTCGTCGACCGGTACCGACTTCGCGATCTCCTCGCCGTCGACGAGGATCGACCCGCGCTGGGCCGAGAAGCTGTCGTAGAGCGTGCGGGAATTCGTGCTGTTCGCCGAGAGGTTGTCGGCCTGGAAGACCTGGATGACGCTCGTCGACGCGAACAGTGTGAAGAACATGAGCAGCATGACGATGCTCACTCGCTTGAGTTCCTTGCTCATGGCTCGACCACCAGCCTCGGTTGGTTGCGAACACTGTCAGAGAGGCGGAGCAGCAGCGCGGCGATGATCCAGTTCGCAACCAGGGACGAACCACCGGCGGCGAGGAACGGTGTGGTGAGTCCGGTCAGCGGGATCACCCGGGTGACTCCGCCGATCACGATGAACACCTGCAGGCCGATGACAAAAGCCAGCCCGACCCCGAGAAGGCGACCGAAGTCATCCTGGCCGGCAAACCCGATCCGGAATCCGCGAGAGACGAAGAGCAGGTAGAGAGCGAGGATCGCGAACAGGCCGACCAGGCCGAGCTCCTCACCGAGCGAGGCGATGATGTAGTCGCTGTTGGCGAGCGGGGTGATGCCGGGGCGGCCCTGGCCGAGGCCGGTTCCGATGAGCCCGCCGTGGGCGAGGCCGAACAGGCCCTGCACCAGCTGGTAGCTTCCGCCGTCGGCCTCGATGTTGGTCGGGTTGAACGCGTCGAGCCAGGCGTTAAAGCGACCGTTGACGTAGTTGAGGGTCTGGCTGGCGATCAGCGCGCCGCCGAAGAACAGGCTGAGCCCGAGCAAGATCCAGCTCGCCCGCCCGGTCGACACGTAGATCATGACGAGGAACAGACCGAAGTAGAGCAGTGAGGTTCCGAGGTCGCGCTGGAACACCAGCACTCCCATCGACGCGAAGAAGACGATGAGGATCGGCCCGAGGTCGCGGGCCCGCGGGAACTTGATGCCGAGAACCTTGGTTCCGACCATCGACAGGGAGTCGCGGGCGCTGACCAGGTAACCGGCGAAGAACACGGCGAGGGCGATCTTCGCGAGTTCACCCGGCTGGAAGGTGAGCGGGCCGAGGTTGATCCAGATCTGGGCACCGAACCGGTTGAGGCCGAGCCCGGGAACCAGGGGCAGAAGCAGCAGGGCGACACCGGTGAACATGGCGATGAAGCGGTAGCGCTGGAGGGTGCGGTGGTTGCGCAGCACCACGATGACCACGATGGCGAGGCCGATCGCGATGGCCGTCCAAACGATCTGGCGAATACCGGCGCTCTCCCAGCCGGTCGCCCCGCTCGAGAGGTCGAGGCGGTAGATCATCGCGATCCCGAGGCCGTTGAGCACCGTGATGATCGGCAGGATGAACGGGTCGGCGTCGCGGGCGACGAGGCGCATGGCGAAATGCATCGCGAAGACGAGGATCGTCAGGCCGAGCCCGAGGGTGAGGATGCTCGAGTCGATTGCACCGTTGACACCGAGCTGCACGAGCGTGATCGCGGCGAGGTTGATCACGCAGGCGAATGCGAGAAGAAAGAACTCGAGGTTGCGCATTTTCGCCGGCGTGCGCAGGCGCAGGCTGATCTTGCCCGTGAAGGTCGGCACACTCCCCGCCGGAGCGGACAGCACGGGGTTGGCCTCGGTGGCAGCGTTACTGGACAACGGAATCTCGCAACTGGCTCACGATACGCTCGGCATCCGCGAGATCGTCTGCGGTGATCGTCGCTTCGATGCTCTGGCGCGAAAAACTGGACAGGCTCCCGAGGGAGATGTCGGTCTCGCGGTAGACCTCTGAGAGGGTGATCGGACCGAGGTCCTGCTGCACACCCTTGTAAATCGCGACATTGGTGCCGTCGGTGCCGACGTAGTAGCGCGACTGGGTCCACTGGTACGCGGCGACCAGCGCGGTCACGATGGCGGCGACGATCAGCACGATCCCGACGAGCCAGATGATGCGGCGGCGCTTTGCACGCCGGCGATCCTCGCGGATGAGTTCGTCGAGGTAGTCGTCCGACTCCGGCTCGAAGTGGCTGTCGTCGGGCTTTGTCGCCTTGAGCGGATGCAGCAGCAGGGTCGGCAGCCGCACCCCGCCGCGGCGCGCGGTGTCACCCTCGAACACGAGCGGGGCGGATGCCGAGCCGACAATCACCGGAGGAGTGTGTGCCGCGCTGCCGGTGCCGTCGATATCGACGATGACGACTGTCACGTTGTCGGGCGCGCCCTGGTCGAGGCTGTCTTTGACCAGGCGCTCGGCGGCATCCTGGGTCGACTCGCTCGACGTGAGGGCGTGCTTGATCTTCTCTTCGCTGACGTAGCTGCTCAGCCCGTCGGAGCACAACAGCCAGCGGTCGCCGGAAACCGCATCGTGCACCATGGTGTCGATCTCGGGGGTTGCGTCGACGTCGCCGAGAACGCGCATGAGAACGGAGCGGCGCGGGTGCACGGCGGCTTCTTCCTCGGTGATGCGGCCGCTGTCGACGAGGCGCTGCACGAATGTGTGGTCTGCGGTGATCTGCTTCAGTTCGCCGTCGCGGAGACGGTAGATGCGGGAGTCGCCGATGTGGGCGATCGCGATCTTCTCGCCGACGAGGATCATCCCGCTGACGGTGGTTCCCATGCCGGTCAGTTCGGAGTGGTCGAAGACCGTCTCGGCAAGCTGCGTGTTGGCGGCGACGAGCGCGGAGTGCAGCGCGAACTCCGCGTCGGCACCCGAGTCGTACTGGCGATCGGTCTCGATGATGCGCTTGACGGCGATAGCAGAAGCGACATCGCCCCCGGCATGGCCGCCCATTCCGTCAGCGACGACGAAGAGGTTGGTTCCGGCGTATCCGCTGTCCTGGTTATTCGCTCGGATTTTTCCGACATGCGAAACGGCCGCGCTCTTGCCCGTCATGGCCATTCACCTACCGCCGAAGCTCGAAGCTGGTTGTGCCGATTTTTACCGGTGTGTTCAGGGGCACCTGGGTGGGAACGGTCACTCGCTTGCCTTCGAGGAACGTACCGTTCGTCGAGTCTAGGTCCTGGATTACCCAGCCCTCGTCCCACTTGAGCAGGCGGGCGTGGTGGGTCGACGTGTAGTCGTCGCGGATGACCAGGCCCGATTCGCTCGCACGGCCGATGGTGACCTGCTCGCTCGACAGCGGGATCTCGAGGCCCTCTTTCGAACCCCCGGTGATCACGAGGCGGGTCGCTGAAAGAGAGGAACCGCGAGACGAGCCCGAGCCGCTCGACGAGAACGGATCGATCGGCAGGTCGAAGGCCGGGGTCGGTGTGGCGGGGGCGCTCGCCGCATAAGAAGGAGCGGATGCGGCGGCTGGCTCGGCCGGCGGCTGCTTGCGCACGCGCTGCCCGAACAGGTCGGTGCGCAACGCATAGACGACGGCGAAGACGAAAGCCCACATGAGACACAGGAATCCGAACCGCAGAAGCAGCAGGGTGAGTTCACTCAACGCTGGCTCCCGTCGGTACGGAGGTCGGCGAGGTTGGTTCCGGCGGACTGGGCGACCACCCGGAACACGATGCGGGTGCGTCCGATGTCGATGACCGAGTCGGGCGCGAGCGGTGCCTTGGCGACCTTCGCGCCGTTGAGAAGCGAGCCATTGGTCGATCCGAGGTCGTTGACCTGGCCGTGCTTGCCGTCCCAGAGCACCTCGACGTGCTTGCGCGAGATGCTCGAATCATCGACCGTGATGTCGGCATCCGACCCTCGTCCGATCACGGTGCGTGACTTGACGATGGGGTAGCGCTTGCCCGAGATGTCGAGAACGGGAACCCAGGCGACGGTGCCCTTGACGTTGACCGACTCGATCTCGATCATGCCCTTGCTCAAGCCCGGCTGCTTCTGCAGGGTGATCGAGACGGGGCCGCTGAACGAATAGTGCTGGGCTGTCGCGTGGCGCTGGGCGAGCTGGGTGAGCTCGTCGATCAGCGGGGATCCGAGGCCATTCATGCGTTCGTAGTCTTCGCTCGCGAGGTTCACGGTGAAGCGATTGGGCACAAGAATGCGGTCGCGAGCGACGACTGCAGCCTTCGTGTCGAGTTCGCGGCGAATGGCGCTGGTGATCTCGATCGGTTGCAGACCACTCTTGAAGGTCTTGGCGAAGGCACCGTTGACTGCCCGCTCAAGACCTCTCTCGAAGTTGTCCAGAAGCCCCAAGGCTCTCCCAATGCTCTCGCTCGATAGTTATTCAGTCGATGTTAGCCGGTGGCTTTGTGGCCAAACTGATCTGCCACGCATTTACAGCGGGCGGATGACGCGGGCCTCACCCTACCGGACGACAATCCATGGCGCGGGGCTGTGGTAATCTCGCTAGGTTGCTACGCGAGTAGTGACAGTTAGCGCGAGTGGCGGAATTGGTAGACGCGCACGGTTCAGGTCCGTGTGTTGGTAACGACGTGGGGGTTCAAGTCCCCCCTCGCGCACAGCAGGGCCCCGAGGTTTCGGGGCCTTTTCTGTTTAAGTCGTACATCCGCGGCAGTTCGGAACATCCGCGCCCGGTCGACCTGGCGCGGATGCTAACGAAAACGCGCGCACGGGTTGGACATTTGTCTAGCCGATGCTTGACGGGCGTCTACTGACCGCACGAGCCCACACTTTTACTCTGATGGCTTCCCCCGAAGCATTGGAGCCGCCATGACATCCCTCGAGTTGCCCGCCCCTCGTACAGAGTTCGACCCGCTCGACTTCGCCATTGTGCAGAAGAAGACATTCGAAGAACTGCAGGTCGGTGATGTCTTCCGCGCCCCGAGCCGCACGTTGACCGACGCCCACAGTTCGGCGTTCCAGACGGTGTCGGCCGACAACCACCCGGTGCACTACGACGCCGTCTGGGCGAAAGCCCACGGGCACAGCGCTCCCGTCGTTCACGGCCTGCAGGTTCTCGCCTTCACCGCACCCGGGGCCACGCTTTTTCCGCATGTGATCGGCGAGGTGTTCATCGCCTTCACCGGCCTGAGCTGCGAGTTCACGGCCGAAGTTCACAGCGGCGACACTCTCTATTCGCAGCTGGTGATCTATTCGCTCGAGCCGCGCGACGGCAAAGGCTTCGTCACCACCGACGTGACTGTCCACAACCAGCGCGGGGATGTCGTCCTGCGCGGTACCCACGAGTACACGCTGAAGCTCACTCCCGCGTAGGTCTCGACCAGCAGCATCCGCAGCGCAACGATTCGACAGGTGACCCCATGACCGGAACAGTTCCCACGACCCGATCCGCGACCGCGACGCCAGGGGGAGGTGCGCTAGCGCCGCTGCGGGTGAAACTCTTCCGCGCGCTCTGGCTCGCCTCGCTGGTCAGCAGCATCGGCGGCTGGATGCAGACAGTGGGGGCGCAGTGGTTCCTGGTCGAGAGCCACAGCGATGCGGCGCTCGTCGCGCTGATCCAGACCGCGTCGGCCGCTCCCTTTCTTCTTCTCGGCATCCCGTCGGGAGTTCTTGGTGAATTCGTCAACAGGCGAACGCTGCTGATCATCGTGCAGGCAGCGCTGGTCACGATCGGAATCGTTCTGAGCGTCATCACCCTCGTCGGCGGAATGACCCCGTGGCTGCTGCTCTCCTTCACGTTCCTGCTCGGGGCGGGATCCGCAGTGCAGGGACCGGCCTACCAGGCACTCGTGCCCGAGATCGTGCCGCGTCCGCTCATTCCGAGTGCCGCAGCGTTGAGCTCGATCGGGGTCAACGTCGCCCGGTCGATCGGGCCGGCGATCGCCGGACTCGCGGTTGCGGCCATCGGCATCCCGTTCGTCTTCGCTCTCAACGCGCTCTCGTTCGCGGTCTTCCTGGTCGTGCTTATCTGCTGGCGCGGGTACCAGCCACCCGTGCACCGTGCCGAACCCTTCATCGAAGCCACCCGCGCGGGCATCCGTTACGTCTGGAATTCGGGTGTCGTGCGCCGGGTGCTCGTGCGCCTCGCGCTGTTCATCGTGCCGGCGTCCGCGCTTTGGGCCCTCCTTCCCCTGGTCGCGGCCCAGCAGCTGGGTCTGGATTCCAACGGTTACGGCCTGCTGCTGGGCGCCGTCGGGATCGGCTCGGTGGGCGGCGCCTTCGTCATTCCCCGCGCCCGGCAGAAGTTCGGGGCGAACGCGACAGTGATGATCGCGTCGGCTCTCTTCGGGGCGGTGATCGTGGTCTCGGCGATGTCCACTTCACTCCCGCTCACCCTCGCGGTCCTGTTGGTCGGCGGCGTCGGCTGGATCGCCGTGATCGCCTCGCTCAACGGCTCGGTGCAGGCGTTCCTCCCGGCCTGGGTGCGATCCCGCGGTCTCTCGGTCTACCAACTGGTGCTGTTCGGCAGCACGGCCGGCGGCTCGGCCCTGGTCGGGGCCCTCGCCCAGGGAATCGGTGTCGTTCCGGCGAGCATCGGCGCCGGGGTGCTCGTCATGCTCGTTGCGGCGAGCCAACTGGTCTGGCCACTGTTGTCGACAGCCGACAAGGACCGCGGCACTGTCACGATCCCGCTCACCGACGTGCCGCCGGTCGACGACGTGGCGCCACTGTCGATCAGCGACGCCGCCGAGACCCTCGTGCTTATCCGCTACCGGGTCGAGCCCGAGAACCGCGCCGCCTTCGTGGCCCAGATGCAGGTGGTGAGAAACACCAGGCGGCGCACCGGGGCCCGGCAGTGGGAACTCTATGACGACCGCGAGTCGTCGCGAGTGATCGTCGAGGCCTTCTCGGTCGGCTCGTGGAGGGAACACCTGAGCCAGCACGAAGACCGGATGACCGGCTTCGACCAGGTCGAGCTGGACAAGGCCCGAGCCCTTACGACCGGCATCCCGGTCGTGCAGCACCTGACCCAGCTGGACCCGGCAGCCGGCTGAGTCCCTCAGGCGGCGGGCTCTTCCGCACGGAAGGCCATTCCGACGAGCACCGCGATCGCGAAAACGGCGGGAACGACCGCGGCGTGGTCACCGAACAACGTCGAGGCGGCCGCGCCGACGAGGCATCCCACGATGAATCCAGCGAGCAGCGGCCAGCTCGAGTTCCAGCGGGCCTGCGCGGCCGCCAGCGACCCGCGCGACGTGACGAGATCGATCGCGGCGATGACCGCAGTGACCAGGTTGCCGGTCATCACGGCGGTAGACGGGGCCTTCGCCGGCACGAGGTGCAGGTACGAATTCTGCGCGGCCATCGCGGTGACGGCGAAGAGGCCGATCACGACCGAGAGTGGAGCATCCGGATGCGCGGATGCCGTGGTCGTGAACGACAGCGCGGCGGCGGCAGCAAGAAAGACGGCCTGTGCTCCGAGCAGCACGTTCCGGGTGCGCTCGCGCCGGTCACCGAACCGGCGGGCCACCCAGGTCGCCAGCACGACGACTATGACAAAGACCGGAAGGGCGAGCACGGCGGCGAGGCGTGGGCTCGTGCCACTGACCAGGTTGGCCGAGAGCACCACGAGGTTGCCGGTGATGTGCGCGGTGAACAGGCCGCCGAGCAGGATCCAGCTCGTGACGTCAGTCACCCCGGCGAGCAGGGCGAGGTAGGCGGGCAGCCTGACGGCGCGCGCCGGGCGGGTCTTCGGTGAGTTCATGAGCGCGACTTCCTGGTGGTGAGCTGGCTGAAGATGTGTTTCGGAAGGGCGAGTCCCACCGCCATTCCGCCCACCACGAGGGCGGCGGTCGTGCCATCGGAGACGGCGCCGAGCAGCGTCGCTTCCGTGCCCCCGAAGGGCAGCTCGCCGAGGGCGTTGATCATGCGGAAGACGTAGACGCCCGGAACGAGGGCGACCACGGCGGCAAAGGCCACCGCGGCGTACGGGACGCGTAGGCGGTGCGACAGCGGGGCCATGACGACGCCGACCAGAAGGCAGGCGAGAGTCGCTCCGATCGCGATGTTGACTCCGAGGTCTGCCATCGCCCAGGTGCGGAGTCCGTGGGCAATCGCTCCGACCACGACGGGAAAGACGATCAGCCGGTAGGGCATCGCGAAGTACACCGGATACGACGCCGCGGCGATCCCCGCCGCGACCACATCGAGCCAGAGTGGCACCGCCCGCCCAGCGGGTTCCACCGGTAGGTCCGTTCCGAAAAGGGCGAGGGCAAGGGCGAGCCCCGCGCCGATGGCGAGCAGCAGTACAGCCGCGTACCCCAGCCGAGCGAACCCGAGCGAGATGCGCAGGGCGAACAGGTCGAGTGCTCCGTTCAGGATGTGTGGCCCGGGCACCAGGATCATCGCTGGGCAGACGGCGATGAGGCGCAGGGACGAGCTCAGGTCGGCGTTCACCGCGAGCCCGCCGATGATCCCGGCGAGGAACGCCGCCGCGAAGACCTGGCCGATTGCCCCGACCCGGGCGCGCGCGAGCAACCGGCGGGTGAGGCCGCCGAGCGCACCACCCAGCGCGACGAGCAGCACGGCCGTGAAGTCGTGCGCCCCGAAGATGATCGCGAGCGCGGCTGGGCCCGTTGCGCAGGCCAGAACAAACAGCCAGAGCGGTGACGGGCGGGCGCTCGCCGCACGATCGAGTTCAGAACGCAGAGTCGAACGATCTACGGTCTGGTCGGCGATGCCGTCGACGGCGCGCATCACGATGGCGACAGCCCGCATCGCGACGCCCACCGGCGGTGCGGTGGTGACCAGCGGGTTGCGGCCGTGATCGAGCACGGATACGGCCGGCCAGGTCGGTACGACCTCGAAGGTGGAGCCGAGGCCACGGCCCAGACGGTCCACCGCGGCGATCGTCACCGAGGTGGACTCCCCGTTAGCGTGCAGAAGAGCGACCGCCCGGGCGACGAGGGCCTGGTCGGCATCCGTCGCCGGCGAATCGATGTCGGTCATCAGGCTCCGCCGACGCCCGAGCCGACCATGTCGAGCGGATTCACGATGCTGTCGAATTGCTCGGCCGTCACCTTGCCCGAGGCGAGCGCGGCGTCCCGGAGCGAGAGGCCCCGCGCAATCGCGTCTTCGGCGATGTGGGCAGAGTCCTGGTAGCCGATCACCGGGCTCAGGGCGGTGACCAGCATGACGCTGTCGCCGACGTACTGGCTGATCTTGTCGCGGTTGAGCTCGGTTCCCCGCACCGAGAACTCGAGGAACTTCGCCGCGCCGTCGCCGAGGATCCGAGCGGAGTGCAGGTAGTTGTTGATGATGATCGGGCGCATCGCATTGAGCTCGAAGTTGCCCTGCGAACCGGCGAAAGCGACAGCCGAGTCGTCGCCGATGACCTGGATAGCGATCATGACTATTGCCTCGCACTGGGTGGGGTTCACCTTGCCCGGCATGATCGACGATCCCGGTTCGTTGGCTGGCAGTAGCAGTTCGGCAAAACCCGTGCGAGGACCGGAGGCGAGCCAGCGCATGTCGTTCGCGATCTTCATCAGGCTCACCGCAACCCCGCGGAGAGCCGCGTGGGCCCGGACCATCGGGTCGAGTGAGCCCTGGGCAGCGAACTTGTTCGGAGCGGTAACGAACTTCTTGCCGGTCAGCTCTGCGATCTGAGCGGCGACGTTGACCGAAAAGCCCTCTGGCGCGTTGAGCCCCGTGCCCACGGCAGTGCCGCCGAGTGCGAGTCGCAGCAGTCCTTCACGACTGTGTTCGACCTCGCCGATGCAGTCCTCGAGCTGGGCGGCGTAACCCGACCACTCCTGGCCGACCGTGAGCGGCACCGCGTCTTCGAGATGCGTGCGACCGATCTTGACCACTGTGCTCCACTCGCGGGACTTCTTCGCGATTTCCGCGTGCAGGGCACGCAGGCTCGGCAACAGCCGTTCGTCGATCTCCGTGATTGCGGCGATGTGCATCGCCGTGGGGAACGAGTCGTTGCTCGACTGCCCCATGTTCACGTCGTCGTTCGGGCCGACCGGCTTCTGGGAGCCGAGGTCGCCGCCGAGCAACTGGATAGCCCGGTTGGAGAGCACCTCGTTGATGTTCATGTTGCTCTGGGTGCCCGATCCGGTCTGCCAGACGAATAGCGGGAACTCCGAGTCGAGTTTGCCGGCGATCGTCTCGTCGGCAGCCTGAACGATGACCTTTGCTTTCCAATCTTCGAGGCGGCCGGCCTTCTGGTTCACGAGCGCAGCGGCCTTCTTGACGGTGCCGTAGGCGCGGTAGATCTCGACGGGCATCCGGTCATTGCCGATCGAGAAGTGGATGAGCGAACGCTGGGTCTGGGCACCCCAGTATCGGGCGGCCGGCACGGCGACAGAACCCATGCTGTCGAACTCGGTGCGCTCGCCGGATGCGGTGATTCCGATCGGAACGTCGGTGTATGGCGGGGTCGTTGTGGTCATGACAAAGCTCCCTGGCTTCTCGTCGCGGTCGAGGGATCGGGGGATCCACCCGTGCTGACGAACTTAGAAACCCTGCGCGCTTGCGGCACTGGCCCGCTGTCTAGACCTGCCTAGACATTCGTCGAAGCGGCAGTGCTCAACTAGCAAGCGCCAGGTCAGCCAGCGCCGACTCCGATCGCGCATCCGCCGCCTGCCAGATCACGAGCAGCTCGTTACTGGCGGCGGCGAGCTCGAGCACCTGGTAGCGCAGCAGCAGGTCGCCGGCCACCGGATGGCTCGAGATCATCACACCGTTGGACCGAAGGGCGACCCTTTCGCCGGCCCAGGCGGCAGAGAAGTCCTGGCTCAGCGCAGAGAGTTCGCCGACGATCTGCCGGAACTCCGCATCGTCATGGTGCGAGGCCAGCGACGAATGCAGCGCCGAGACGATCTGTCCGCTCATGGTCCGGGCGCATTCTGGTTCCCGGCCAGGGATGGAACCGAGGAAGACCTCGCGAACGAGGTTCATTCCGATGTGAAGTCGAGGGAACAGCGCTGCCGCGAGTGGGCTCGATCCCGACAGGGTCAGGTGCCGGTCGATGAGAAGTGCGGCCACGCCGGTCCACGACCGCAGGAATACATCCACATCATCCCCGGGCACCAGGAATGGCCTGAAACCGGGCGCGGTCGAGTCGTCCTGTGCGGGGGTGTTCATGGGCCGGCTCTCTTTCGCTGAGTACAGGGGGTCGAACCCGGCCTGCTCTCCTATCGTCGCCGAATGCCCCCTCGACAAATGTCTAGTGTTTTGCCTCACCCGGAACGCCGGCGGATGAAGGTATTACTACGGGTGTTACCCAGCGCGACTCGCGCGGGCATAGCGTCGGCTCACGATGATGAACTTTCAGGATGTAGTCGATGAGCTCGCCAGTTCACTGGGGCGCTCCATCCTGATGGGCGACCCCAACCACCGTCTGATCGCGGCCAGCGCGCAGGGCAAAGACATCGACCACATGCGGGCTATGAACATCTTCCAGCGGGAGGCGCCACCCGAACAGAAGCAATACTTCGAGAGCATCAACCTGGGTGATGCCCACCAACCCGTCACGGTGCCGCTCAATCACCTCGGTGGACTCGACCGCCTCGCGGTGCCGGTGCGAGACAACAAGCAGCTTCTCGCGACGTTCTGGATGATCGTCGAGAACCTGCCGCCGCTTCGAGGCGGTGACTACGCGGCGATCGAGGCGGCCGTCTCGCTGACCCGCGACCTGCTCGCGACGGCTGCCCCCGAGCGTGAGCCGGGCACCAGTGACGACGTCATGGGCAACCTGCTCTCACCCGATTCCCACGAGCGTCGAAAGGCGTTCGACGAGACAGTAGCCCGGCGCCGGCTCGAGCGCGGCGACCACACGGTCGTCTACGCGGTCGACATCTCCCTCGAGGTCGGCACCCTCGACCGGCTCGCGTTCGCGCGTCACCTCTCGGCCGCGCGCCAGTCGTCCTTGTCGTACCTCGGGGAACGACACGACAGGCTGCTCTTCGTCGGTCGGAGCGCGGACCTGCAGGTCTCCGAAGCCACGATCCGGCAAGAAGCGGCGGCTCGCTCCATCGACGTGATCGCCATCGGCACGGCGCACCACAACCGGCTGGCGCCGGACCTCGCCGACGCTGCCGACCAGGCCGACATGGCGGCGGGGATCGTCGGCGCGGTGCCGCAGCTCGGCGGATTCGGCGATATCAGCGCGTTGGGAGTGTGGGCACTTCTCGCATCCGTCGCGGGCGACAGATCGCACCTGCAGGTGTTCTCACCGGCGGCGTGGATGTTGTGCACCGAAGGTGATGACACCCAGCGCCAGACGATCGAGGTCTATCTCGACGGGGCGTGCCATGTCGGCGAGGTCTGCGAGCAGCTCCACATTCACCGGGCAACACTGTATTACCGGCTCGACCGGATGCCGCAGGTAGTCAAGGACGCACTCGACGACGGTGCGCAGCGCAGCGCGTTGCACCTGTGCCTCAAGCTCATCCGACTGTGGGAATCCACCGGTCGCATCTGATGCTGGCGCGACGCCGGCCGACTCGACAATTGTCGAGCCCCGCACTGGACGAACGTCGCACAGGGTCTCGACGGGAGTCTTAATCGGCGCGGCGGCCCGGACGACACTCTTGGATCACCACCCACTCACCCCTCTCACCAGAAGAAGAGAATCATGTCGAAACCCACCATCGTCCTCGTCCACGGCGCATTCGCCGACGCCAGCAGCTGGGCCCCCGTCACGCTGCGCTTGCTCGACGAGGGCTACACGGTGCTCGCACCGCCCGTGTTCAACCGCAGCCTCGTTGCCGACGCCGCCTACATCAAGGACTTCGTCGAGCAGATCGAAGGCCCCGTGCTTCTCGCCGGCCACAGCTACGGCGGAGCGGTCATCACCGTCGCCGGTGTCGCCGAGAACGTCGTCGGTCTTGTCTACGTCTCGGGTTATGCACTCGACGAGGGCGAGAGCCTCGGCGAGCTGCAGGGTAAGTTCCCCGACTCCGACCTCGCCGCCAACCTCGTCTACAAGCCGTACCCGATCGAGGGCGCCGAGCCCGGTACCGATGTGTCGGTGAAGATCGATGCGTTCCCGGCAGTCTTCGCTGCCGGTGTTGCCTCCGAAGACGCACGTGTCTTCGCGGTCTCCCAGCGCCCGCTCACCGCGATCGCGTTCGGTGAGCCGGCATCCGTCGCTGCCTGGAAGACCACCCCCGGCTGGGGCATCGTCTCGAGCTCGGATCACACTATCAACCCCGAGGTCGAGCGTTTCGGCTACCAGCGCGCTGGCCTGCGATCGGTCGTCGAGATCGACGCACCCCACCTGGTCATGCAGACCAACCCGGCCGAGGTGGCGAAGGTCATCACCGACGCCATCGCCGAGCTCGGCTAATTCCCCCCCTCGACTCGATTCGAACAGGACACGACCATGACAGGCAACCCGCTCAACATCTCACTCGAGAAGGCCGCACAGAACTTCGTCGACGCCACCTCGGAACCCCCTTTCCTCTGGACCCTCACCCCCGAAGAAGGTCGCGCGGCGGTGGACGGCGTGCAGGACTCGCCGATCGACAAGCCCGACGTCGACGAAGAGTGGATCACCGTCGACGGTGGCCCGACCGGCACGGTGAAACTACGCATCGTCAAACCGAAGGGAACCACCGAAGTGCTGCCGGTGATCCTCTACGTCCACGGTGCAGGCTGGGTCTTCGGTGACGCCCACACACATGACCGTCTCGTTCGGGACCTCGCCATCGGAGCCCGCGCAGCCGTCGTCTTCCCGGAGTATGACCGCTCTCCGGACGTCGGCTACCCGGTAGCGATCGAACAGTCGTATGCCGCTGCCCAGTGGATCACGACCTCGGGCGGCGACAAGGGTCTCGACAGCTCGACCATCGCGGTCGCCGGTGACTCGGTCGGTGGCAACATGACGATCGCGCTCACCCTGCTCGCGAAAGAGCGCGGCGACGTCACGTTCCTCGCCCAGTTGCTGTTCTACCCGGTGACGGATGCCGCATTCGACACCGCCTCGTACAAGGAGTTCGCGGTCGGCTACTACCTCACGCTCGAGGGCATGAAGTGGTTCTGGGACCAATACACCACCGACGATGCCGAGCGCGCATCCATCCATGTCTCCCCGCTGCGCGCCGAGATCGAGCAGCTCACCGGGCTTCCCCCGGCCCTGGTGATCAACGGTGAGGCCGATGTGCTTCGCGATGAGGGAGAGGCCTACGCGGGCAAGCTCCGCCAGGCCGGAGTCGAGGTGACGCAGGTTCGCTATGCAGCCACGATCCACGACTTCGTCATGCTCAACGCCCTGCACAACACGCAGGCGTCGAAAGCTGCCGTCGCCCAGGCTGTCGCCTTCCTCACCGAAGCACTGCACGGCTGATCGCCCGAACACGCTGCCGGGGCCGTCCATCTGGATGGCCCCGGCGGAGCGTGCATCCCTTTAGCCCATCGGTTGGCATCATTGGACCTGTACACAGCACCATCACACTGTGGCCGCACTGACGGCGACCCCGACCGGAGGATTGTCGTGACCCAGCCACACCGCCAGAAGACCCCGAACGCATGAGCGGCGAAATCGATGCTGCGCTGGGGCGGGGAGCCGGTCGCAAGACACTGGTCGGCAGTGACCGTTTTCCGCTGCCGCTACGAGGTCGGTCTGCCGAGGCAGAAATTCTCGCGCGAGCGATCTTCGACGTCGACGCGGGGGAGTCCCGCATCGTCATTCTGCGCGGTGTTGCCGGCTCGGGAAAGACCCGCCTTCTCGGCGAGGTCCTGAAGTCGACGACCGGAGCCGGGTGGCGCACCACGGTAGCGGTACCCGAGCCCGACTCGCACCTGCTCCCCACCGCCGTGCTGGCCGATGCCGCCCTGGGCGCGGAGCCTCCCCTGCTCACGCTCGCGGACATCGCGCCACTGTCGTCCAACCCTGACTCGCGCTATTGGTTCATCCAGATGTTCCGGAACGCTGTCGAGTCAGCGGCCCAGGACTACAGCTTCCTCTTTGTCGTCGACGACCTGCAGTGGGCGGATCCCGCGTCGATCTCGATTCTGCGATCGCTCGTCACCAGCCTCGCCGACCTGCCCATCCTGTGGGCGTTTGCCGTGCGCACCGGCGAGCCCGACGAAAGCCTCGCCGCCGCGATCACCGAGTGGTCAGCCCTGGGAACGATCATCGACATCGATTCGCTGTCGGACGATGCCACGGTCGATATGGCTGCGGACCTGCTCGGCGCCGCCCCCGACGAGAAGCTCGAGGCGACACTGCGACGGGCCGAGAACCTGCCCCTGCTGGTCAGCGAGCTCGTCCAGGGCCTCGTCGAGGAGGACCTCGTCCTGGTCGAGAACGAGGTCGCCGTGGTGCGCGGAGACAAGGTTCCCGAGCGGTTCGGCGCCTCGACCCGGGAACGGATCGGCAGGTTGCCCCGCCGCGCTGGCCACCTCGTGCAGGTGGCGTCGATTCTCGGTCGCAGTTTCTCGGTCTCCAACCTTGCCGAACTGCTCGATGAGACCACGAGCGACCTGATCGACGGAATCGAGCTCGCGATCCAGGCCGACATCCTGGTCGACGGTACGCCCCTGCGCTTCCGGCACGACGCCATCCGAGAGACAGCGGAGGCCATGCTGCGGCCGACTGTGCGTGCCCACCTGCGACGCCGGGCTGCAGACATCCGCCTGCGCTCGGGTGAACCGCTGCTCGCCGTCGCCGGTTCGGTTGCGGATTCCGCCGAGCGTGGTGACCTCGCCGCGGTCGAGCTGCTGCACGACGCTGCACTGCAGCTCGCCCCCATCGATTCGGCGGGCGCTGCGGGCCTCGCGAAACGCGCTGTAGAACTGGCGTCGTCATCGCAGCAGTACGGGTTGCTCGCCGACCTCATCCCGGTTCTCTGGGTGGGCGGACGCGTCGATGCGGCCAAAACCCTCGCCCATGGCCTGCGCTCCGTGCTCTCGCCCGAAGATCGCGCGCGCAGCCAACTGTCGATAGCGCGCCTCGAGACGGAGTCGTCCTTCGCGGATGCGATCGCCACCTGCGATGAAGCACTCGCCATGGACGGCGTGCCGCTCGGCGTCCGTGCGCAGCTGCTCGCGGTGAAGACCCTGAACCTCGCCAATAAGGGTGACTACGCCGCGCTCGCCCGGTCGATCGACGAGGCACGCATTGCAGCGCACGTCGCCGGTGAAGTCACCGCTGGGGCCACCGTCGACGCCACCGAATCGGTGCTGCGGTTCTACGAGCACCGCTGGGCTGAAGCCACGGCTCTCATCGAGAGGGCCGTCGAGAACATGGGCCGGGTTCCCGGGTTCCAGGTCGCGCAATGGCTGCCCGAGGGACTGTGGCCGGCGTTCCTCGCGAACGCGACCGGGCACAGCCGCGATGCATTGGTGATCGTCGATGCCCGCATCGAGGAAACCCAGAAGACCCGCAGCGGGATCTCCCTGGCTTTCTGGACGATGGTGAAGTGCCGCGCCCTGTTCGACCTCGGCCAGCTCGACGAGGCAAAGGCCCAGGCCGAGACGGTCATGACCATGGGTATCGAGCTCGAACTAGGTGATTTCGCCCAAGCCACCGCCGGCGTAGTGCTCTACCGGATCGCGCTGCTTGAAGGCGACTACGCGGCCTGCCAGTCGCGGTCGGCCGGAGTGCGCGCGATGGCTGAGGGGAAGTCCCTGCACCTCAGCGGCGCGTGGTTGCTGGCGCTCACTGCAGACAACGACGGCGACCTGCCATCGATGGTCGAACTGACCAGGGACGCCTGGGAGACCCTCGAGGCGCCGACGCCGTCGCTGATGACGCCGGCCGACATCGCGGATGATGCACTGCTCGCTCGCATGTGGAAACGGGCGGGACTGGCGGACCGGCTGGAGCGGCTCGCCGCGGTCACCCGCCTCCGCTCCGAGACCAATCCCGAAAGCACGCTGGCCCGGGGAATCGCCGCTCACGTGCAGGGGCTTGCCGGGGGTGATCCGGCTGAGGTCCGGCTCGCTGTCGAGCTGCTCCGCACCGCGGACCGACCTCTCGCGTTGGCCCTCGCCCTCGAGGACTTCGGGGTGGCCGTCTCCCCGGGGGACTCGACCGAGGCCGAGTCCGCCTGGAATGAGGCGGCCGACATCCTCGAGCACCATGGTGCCCGGCGGGACGCGAGCAGGCTGTTGCGGCACCTGCGGGATTCCGGCGTCAGGCGACGCCCGAAGACTCCCGACACCCACACCGGTGTACTCAGTGCGCGGGAACTCCAGATCGCTGCAAGCCTGGCCGGCGGAGCGACGACCAAGCAGATCGCATCCGACCTCTCGCTCTCTCAGCACACCGTGCTCTCGCACGTTCGGCACATCTACGACAAGTGGGGCATTTCGAGCCGGCGCGCGCTCATCGAACGCTTCGCGGCGCGAGGGGTGGCGACTCCCTGACGAACTGGGGATGTCGGATCGCTCGACTGGGGATTACTTCGCTGGCCTGATGCTCCATCGTGAGACACAGGGCCCATCCGGACCCGTTCCACCTCCATCCGAGGGGCCTCGTGTCTTCGTCTTCGAACCGCTTCGCGGAGTACCTCAGGGCGCGGCGCGCGCAGCTGAAACCCGAGGACGCCGGCTTTCCCGCCGACCCGGGCCGGCGGGTGAGCGGACTGAAGCGCGAAGAAGTCGCCGAGCTCGCGGGCATCAGCCTGGAGTATTACACCCGGCTCGAGCAGGGGCAGCACTACCAGCTCTCCGAGCCGGTTCTCGAAGGCCTGACCCGTGGACTACAGCTTGATGCGGATGCCGCCGCCTACTTCTACCGGTTGGCCCTCCCGGAAGTGCCGCGGTCCAGTACGGGGGAGACTCCTGTGCTCGATGAACGTCTTCTCCACGTGATCGAGGGGTGGGCCCACGCGCCGGTGTTCATCACCGATCGCAACCTGGACATCCTCATCGCCAACGACCTCTCACTCGGGATCTTTCCCTGGCTGGTTCCGGGCACGAACGTAGTGCTCGCCGTGTTCTCGGTTCCCGCCGAGGTGCGGAACCTCGAGGGCTGGCCGACGCTCGCCCGGGCAAGCGTCGCGGGACTCCGGTTCCACGGGGATCCGTCGGACCCGCGCCTGCAGGAGGTGGTCGGGGAGCTGTCGGTTCGAGAGACGCTCTTCCGCGAGTTGTGGGCTGGCTACGATGCGAGGCCCCTGGTGTCGGGGAGTATCGGAGTTTTCATCTCCGACTTCGGCTTGGTCGACCTCGAGTGGCAGGTGCTCGGTGCTCCGGGCGGATTGTCGATGACGGTGTGGGTGCCCAAGCCGGCGTCACCCGCTGCAGAGGCCATCAACTACGTCCGCGCCCGCCTCGACTCGGGTGCTGAACGGCTCGATGAGGCCCACGCGTCCTGAATGCAGGCAGCGCTCACGCGACGTCGGTCTCCGGCAGGGTCGCGGCCAGTCCGGCCTTCAAATGGTCGATGGCGTCCGCCGCGAACGAGCCCGCAGGGGCCAGGTACACGATCATCGTGAATCCGCCCGGCACCTGCAGCGCCTGCCACGGCACTTCGCCGAACCCGAAATCGTCGATAACGACCGGTGCGGAGCCTGCGCTCAGCGGCCGCGCGGCGTGGTTCGCCCACATACGGCGGAAGTCAGCATCGCGGACGGACAAGCCCCCGACGATCTCGTGTAGTCGCGGGTCGGTCGGGTCGGACTGGAATCGCAGGGCCGCCACTGCGTTCATGGCCACCTCGGTCCAGCCCCCGAGGCCGCGTGCCGCGGCGGGAGTGGAGAATACCGACTCGAGAACGTTGCTACCGGCCACGAGGATTCCCGGGAACATCGCTGCGGCCAGGGCGTTCGACAGCAGAACGTCCATATTGCGGTCGGCGACGTAGACCGGCGACCCGGCCCAGTCTTCGACCAAGCGCACCACGAGGTCGCTGACCGGTCCCGCGAGCGGCGCGGGCATCCGGGGCGGGGCGGGCAGCGCGATCCGATAGAAGTAGGCGGTCGCGGAATCGTCGAGTTGCAGAGCCCGCGCGAGGTTGCCGAGAACCGATTCCGACATTTGGTAGCTGCGACCCTGTTCGAGACGGGTGTAGTACTCCGCGCTGATCCCGGCGAGTTCCGCCAGCTCGCTCCGTCGCAGGCCCCGGACGCGACGTCGGGGGTCCGGCGGGTATCCGACGTCTTCCGGGCGCAGCTCGGCACGGCGAGCCCGGAGGTAGTCGGCGAGTACCCCTCTATCGGACGACACCGTGCCTCCAAGAATAAGCGGACAATTCGGCGGTCGAGATTTCGATGCCGGCCCTGGCGGTGAGCGAAAACTCAACCGCGTCAATTCTCCCCGTTGCGGATGCTGAATAGCCGTCGAACCCAGACAGATAGTGATCGAATCACGACAACAACCGGGTATCACGCGGCGTGATCACGGGCTATCCGGGTCGGACGGCGGGCATACCAGCCATACTTAGGACTGGCCCCCGACCCTGAATCGAGCCGTATGCCTGCGTCGAACCGACCGAGACCGCCTTGTCGTCCCCGGTGAGCAGCCGGGTCGTTTCCGGCCGACGGCGTATAGGCGTTTTCGTGTTCGACGGCGTGAAGCTTCTCGATGCGATCGGGCCGGCAGAGGTGTTCGTCGAGGCCAATCAGTTCGTCGACGACCCCTACGAGCTCGTCGTCATGTCGGCCGATGGCCGCGACGTGCAGACCTCGATCGGTGTGAAGCTAACGGTCAATGCCTCGTCGAAGGATTCTGGGCAGTTCGACACGATCATCGTGCCCGGCAGCGAACAGGACCCGAGCGTCTTCGTGACCGACCAAGTCGCCGAGGAGGTCGCGAGCCTCGCAGGTCGCACCCGCCGACTGGTGTCCATTTGCAGCGGAGCGTTCGTGCTCGCCGCGCTCGGACACTTCGACGGCAAGCGGGCAACCACCCACTGGAAGTTCGTGGGCGAACTGGCGCGGCTCTACCCCGCGATCCTCGTCGAGCCCGACTCGATCTTCGTGCGCGACGGCGACACCTGGTCGTCGGCCGGGGTTGCGGCCGGAATCGATATCTCCCTCGCCCTGGTCGAGCAGGACCACGGGCCGGACATCGCGCGGATCGTCGCGCAGTCGATCCTCGTCTACATGCAGCGCTCGGGTGGCCAGTCACAATTCTCCTCGTCACTGCGGGCTCCGGTGCCGAAGAACCGGGTGGTGCGACTCGTCACCGAGGCGATCCGGGCCGACCCGTCGCTCACGATCGCCGAACTGGCGCTCCGGGTGAACGTCAGTGTCCGGCACCTCGGTCGACTCTTTGCCGACGAACTCGCGACGTCACCCAGCGAGTACATCGCCTCGTTGCGGTTCGACATCGCAGTGCGCAATCTCGAGGTCGGCGCCTCCGTGCTTCAGACAGCGGCCGATTCCGGCTTCTCGAGTCCGCAGGCACTTCGCCGCGCGTTCTCCCAGCGACTCGGCATCTCGCCGACGCAATACCAGCAGCGGTTCCGGTCGGCGCTCGGCGAGACTGCCGCGTCGGCCTAATCCCCACGATTGCTCCCGCGCAGGTCGATTGCTCCCGCGCGCCCGGCGGCAATCGTCCCGCGCGGTGGCAATGGCATCCGCTAGACGAATGCCGAGTGAACCCCCGACGATTGGCTGACGACCGAGCCGACGGGCCCGGCCAGACTCGGACTAGCGCCCGGGACCGGCCCGGTCGCGAGACACGAAGGCAGCCACAGCGATGACTCATCCAGCCCCCCTGAGCTTTGCGGCCGATGTGAAGCCGCTCTTTCGCGAGAGCGACCGCACGAGCATGCAGAAGGCATTCGACCTCTGGAATCACGACGACGTCGTGAGATTTCAGGATGCGATAGTCGATCGCCTGGCCGACGGTTCCATGCCCTGCGACGGAGCCTGGCCACCCGAGGACATCGACGTCGTTCGCACCTGGATCGCGCAGGGCTCCCGCCCGTGAGCACGAGGTTGGGCGCGGTGGGCAATGTTTTCTATTTCGTCGACGACCTCGTCACGGCAGCAGAGTGGTACGCGGAACGCCTCGGTGCAGTCCCGGTTGTCACGGGAACATCGCTCGTCGCGTTCGACGTCGCCGGCGTGCGCCTGACCCTGCATATCGCGGACGAATTCAACAGCCCGGGCCCCTCGGGCACCTCGCCCTACTGGACCGTCACCGACGTCGACGAGATCGTCACGGAGTGGACGGCGCACGGGGCTGTGGCCCACCGCGGTCCGAAGACGGTCTTCACCGGGGAACGCCTCTGCCAACTGCTCGACCCCTTCGGCAACCTGTTCTCGATCCGGCAGGAGTCGTCAGCGCGGTGACGGCGCAGTCGCGCCGAGAACAGCACGCAATTGCGCCAGTGCTGCCGCGTAGCGACTTCGTGCCGTCGACGGGTTTAGGTCGAGGATGCGACCGGCTTCGGCGACGGTGAAACCCTCGCCGTGCACGAGCAGTACGAACTCTTTCTTGACGTCATCGATAGCTCGCAGGGCCGCTTCGAGTTCGACCCGGTTCTCGACGTCGGCCTGGCTGTTATCTGAGTTCCGGTCGAACTCTTCGCGCAGCCGCTCGCCGAGCCGGGTCAGCTTCGCGAGCGAGCGGTGGTGCGTGAGCAGCACGTTCCGCGCGATACCGAACATCCACATCCGCGCTTCGACCGGATCGGCGGGCAGGTCTTCAGCACGTCTCCAGACGACCAGCAGGGTTTCGCCGAGGAGGTCGGCAGCGTCTTCGGGCAGCGGGACCCGGCGCAGGAGGAATCGCAGCAGGTCGGGGGTGTTGTCGCGGACCGCGACGCGGATCGCGCGCGGGCTCAATCGCACGATAGCTCCATGCTCCAGCTCGCGCCGTTCCGCGGTCCGTGGGTGAGGTGCACCATCTCGTCGTACACGGCATCGCCCAGCGCCATCCGCTCCACCAGGCCCGGCGTCTCTGCTTCATCATCCCCGTAGGTGGCCTCGGCTTCGGGAAGGTGCGCTGGTACGTCCAGTGATGCGACATCGAGACGGGTCGCTGCATCCTGCACCCAGGACATGTCCGCCGGTGTCGGGCTGTTGCCGCCCGAATACTCCGCGCGCACCACGATCATGACCGTGCAGGTCTCACCGTTCTGGAAGGTATACGACTTGGTCACTGCCGGAGGAAAGAGCCACATCCAGGTCTGGGGTGCGGCGTAGGCGACGGCGCCGCCGCCCAGCGCAAGACCGCCGGCCACGATCAGAGCGACCAGGCCGCGTCGACGAGCTCCCGGTCGACGGCCCGCTCGCTCCGCTTTGCGAGCTACAGCTCGCGCCTCTCGCAGTGCGGATGCCGACAGCGCCACCTGCAGGTGGGCATCGAGCCGGGTGATGAGGTCGTGATCGTCGGACATGCGATTCCTCTCGAAGGGTGTGCTTGTACATGTCCGTTTCGGGCGGAAGTGTCCAACCAGCACGAAAGTAATCCTGAGTTCATCCTTGCGCGCCCGGAACTGACGTCGGGGCCGGTGCGATTGCGCTCGAGCGGGACGACTGCGCGGGGGCGCCGGGGTGCATTTGTCCCGGGCGGGCGCAAAAACCCCGCCTGGCACCGAAGTGGCGGGCGGGGTCTCGCGAGGCAGAAGCGGTTACGCCTCTTCGGGCTCGGGCTCGACTACCTCGGGCTCGATGATGAGGAACAGGCCGGCGTAGGGCTCGAGCGAGACGCTGAAGCTCTGAAGGTCGTCGACCTTGCCGACGGGTTCGCCGGTGGTGGCATCCGTCACCGAGCCGCGCGGCGGGATCTCGGCCGAGCGCACGGTTCCCTCGATCGCCTCGTTGCCGAAGTTCAGCACGGTTACCTGCAGGCGGGCGTTCTCGTCGGTCGCATCACCGGCGTCGAGGCGGTGCACCATAACGAGCATGCTGCGGTGGGCGACATCCGGGATGTCGAGCTGGGTCGCGACATCGATCTCGAAGGTCGTGCGGATGCGCAGGATCTCGGCGAGCTCCGACGCGAACGACGTCTTCGACTTCAACTGCGCCGGCAGTGAGCCGTAGAGCGACCGGCCACGTGGCATCCGCGAGCTGGACTGCGTGGCTTCGGGGTCGACATCCATCAGGTCGTGGGCACCGCGGTGCACCCAACGGGTGTCGCCCTCGGCGATCAGGTCGGCGACGCTCGATGCCTCGAGCGGCAGCATGCCGAGCAGGTCCCACGCCGACAGCGCGAAGACACCGGGCTGCCAGGCATTGAACTTGGCGAGCAGCAGGTGGGCGCGCTGGATGTCGGGAATGTGCTCCTCTTCGATCGCGGCGAGGGTCGTGTGGCCCTGGGCGGCGGCGATGACGGATGCCGTGGTGCAGGCGATCCCGTTGGTCGTGAAGACGAGGTTGTAGTCCGCGGCGTCTCCCGTGATCTTCTCGAGCAGGTCACCACGGATCGTCTCGGCCAGCTCGGCGCCGGTCACCTCGGCATCGCGGAAGGGGTAGATGTCATTGTGATGGGCGGTCGCCCAGTGCACGAGCTCGTAGGTGAGTTCGTCGTGGTTCTGCAGCGCGTGGACGAGTCCGACAGGCGCGACCCCGAGCTCAAGGGCTGTGCGCAGGGTGAGCCGCAGGAACTCGGTATCGGCCATGGCCAGCGCGTGCTGGTAGGCGGGACGGTTGATGAAGTCGTACGACAGGTCGGCACCGACCCGACCTGTGTCGCGGATGTCGTCGATCGACAGGTTAAGCTCCTGGAACGAGAACCCGCCGACCTTGCGCACCATGCTCGCGATGAGGTGGTTGGCGGCTTCGGAGAGCGGGTGGCCCTCCGACCAGGCCGGGAGTCCTTCGGCGCTCTTCTCGACCCCGAGGAACCCATTGGCGTCGAGGCGGAGGGCGCTCGAGCCGAGGTCGCCCATCGAGTGCAGCGCATCGCCGATGACGAGGCGCATGCCGGCGAACGTGGGGTCGAGCCAGTTGATCGACGGCTGGCCCTGCTTGAAGTAGTGCAGGTAGACCCAGCGGCGATACTTTCCGTCGACGCCGAGAACCGGGCCGGTGACGCTCCAGTTGGTCTCTTTGGTGCCGGGGGAGTAGAAGATCACGCGCTGCAGCTGGCCGATGATGTAGCCGAGGTCGGCGAGCTTGGCTTCGGTGGGGGCGTCGAGGTTGACCGAGTCGCGGCCCTCGGGAACGACGGGCAGCTCGTGCCAGTCTTCTTCGGGGATCTCGACCATGTGGTAGATCCCGGGGTAGTCCTTGTGGCCCATTTCGGCGAGGCGGAAGTCCGCACCCTTGCCGGTGTGGCCGGGAACGATGTCGTCGATCACGCTGCCGCCGTGGGCATCCGCGACGTCGGCGAGCTCACGGAACTGCTCCTCGGATCCGAAGGCCGGGTCGATCTGGGTGCTGATGCGGTCGAAGTGGCCGTCGACGCTCGCAGTCTCGAGCCAGCCGGTGATGCCACCCGCGCGCTTGACCGGGCCGGTGTGCACGGCGCCGATGCCGATGGTCTCGAACGCCTTCCACAGCTCTTCGTCGCCGAGCGCGGACAGGTAAGAATGGCCGGCCTGGGTGATGAGCGAGATCGGGTAGGCGGTGAACCAGACGGATGCCGTGCGGATAGCGCGGCGGGCATCCGGGCGGGCATAGGGGTTGCGCCACATGCTGGGCTGGCCGGAGACGCCGCGGGCGAGGATCTCGGCGTCGCGCAGCATGGACTGCCGGATCAGCCACTCGACGTACGACGGGTTCGAAGCATCCGCTGCCCGCGGATCGGAGAACGTGCGCTGGATTCCGCTGTTGCGAAGTGCTGAGCGAGGGCGCAGTCGCTGGGGGCGCGCCGGGTACAGGTCTTCGTCGTAGGTGATCTCGGCGGGCTCGGTTACTTCGACTGCCTCGACGTCTTCGTTTTCGCTCATAACCCCATCCTTTCCCACCAGAGGCACGATCTGTTGCCGCAGCGCCAAACTCCGTATGAACTGGGTATCCGCGCCGGTGGGGTGAGCCCGGGCGTTCCGCGGCGTCGACGCGCGGGCTTACCTGTCAACTTCAATACAAAGTGTGTTGAAAACCTCGCCAAACCTAACGATCGTGTGTTAACTGGGGAGATGCCCCTGATCGGAGAGTACGGACCGAGTACCTCGGCCTGGGCGCGCAAGCACGCCGAGATGTACGAGGCGAGCTGGGGCCTTGAAGGTGGTGACCTGCAGGGAAAACCGGTGGTGGTGCTGACGTCGATCGGCGCGGTCACCGGGCTCGTGCGCAAGACCGTCATCATGCGGGTGCAGCATGCCGGGCGCTATGCCGTCGTGGCGTCCCTCGGCGGGTCGGACCGCAATCCGCAGTGGTACTTCAACCTGCGCGCGAACCCGCATGTCGAGCTGCAGGACGGCCCGACCAAGCGCGACTATGTCGCCCGCGAACTGACCGATGGCGAACGCTCGGTCTGGTGGGACCGGGCCGTCTACGCCTACCCGCCCTACGCGCAGTACCAGCGCAGCACCGAGCGGCGCATCCCTGTTTTTGTGCTCGAGCCGGTCGTCGACTAGCGCCGGGCACCCCGACGGCGGAAGGGCGGACCCGTGGGGGGTCCGCCCTTCCGTTCATTCCTGGGGTGAACGCGCCTACTGCCCGAGCTCCCGGGCACAGTCGATGCAGTACTCGGCGGCGGGCCGGGCGATGAGGCGCCCCGCCGCGATGGGGCGACCGCACCGCAGGCACGTGCCGTAGGTGCCGCCCTCGATCCTTTCCAGTGCGCGCTCGGTCGCGGCGAGTCTCTCTACGGTCGCGTCACGCAGGCCGAAGATGCGGGACCAGTCCGACGACAGGGTCGACCCTTCGGGATCATGCTCGTCGTCGACGGCATCCGCCCGCAGCTCGCGTACGTCGGCCAGCTCCTTCTCGGCCGAGCGCAGCGCGGCGAGCAGCGCGTCGTGTTCTGAGCGCAGTGCAACCGTCGCGCGGGCCAGATCGGTGTCGTCAATAGGGCCCATTGTAAATCTGGGGCAGAATTGCCCGAAGGCCACGCAAGCGAAAGACGACCTGTGAACCCTGTTGCTCCCTCCACGCTTGTCGTGATCCCCACCTACAACGAGCTCGAAAGCCTCCCCATCGTGCTCGGGCAGCTGCTCGCCCTCGACGGAACGTTGCAGGTTCTGGTCGTCGACGACAACAGCCCCGACGGCACCGGCGCGCTCGCCGATGGGATCGCGGCAACCGAGGCCCGGGTCTCTGTTCTGCACCGCTCCGAGAAGTCGGGGCTCGGGCCCGCGTACGTCGCCGGGTTCACCTGGGCGCTCGCCCGCGATTTCGCCGTGATCGTCGAAATGGATGCGGATGGCTCGCACCAGGTCAGCGAACTGCCCGCACTTCTCGCCGCCGTGGCCGATGGTGCAGCGCTGTCGATCGGTTCCCGCTGGGTCACCGGTGGTCGCATCGTGAACTGGCCCTGGTACCGCCAGGCGATCTCGCGCGCCGGCACGGCCTACGCGCGCATCCTGCTGCGCTCGCACCTGCAGGACATCACGTCGGGGTTCCGGGCGTTCAGCCGCGCGGCCCTCGAGTCGGTAGAACTCGACTCGCTGGGTGCGGCCGGGTATGTCTTCCAGATCGAGCTCGCCTGGCGGATCGAACGCCAGGGGCTGCCGATCGCCGAAGTGCCGATCACGTTCATCGAGCGCGTGCACGGAAGTTCGAAGATGACCACCCGCATCGTCGTCGAAGCACTCGCGAAGGTCACGCGCTGGGGGTTGCAGGGAGCTCCCGAGCCCACGAAGAGCCACACACCCCGAACTCCCAGCCAGGGCGAATAACGGCCCGCCGGGGAATTCACGCCCGGGTACAGCGGTTTTTGTCACTATGACTACGACTACTGCTTCAGCATCCGGAACCTTCGCCATCGGCGGCGACCTGACGGTGAACCGTCTCGGCTACGGCACAATGCAGCTGACCGGCCCCGGCGTGTGGGATTACCCCGCCGACCGCGAGACGCCGGTCGCCGTTCTGCGTCGGGCCGTCGAGCTCGGCGTGAACCTCATCGACTCGGCCGACGCCTACGGCCCTTACGTCACCGACGAGTTCATCCGCACTGCGCTCCACCCGTACGCCGACGACCTGGTGATCGCGACCAAGGTCGGCTTCACGCGCCAGGGCCCGAACAAGTGGACGCCGGTCGGGCGCCCGGAGTACCTGCGCCAGCAGACCGAACTCAATTTGCGCAATCTCGGCGTCGACCGCATCGACCTGCTGCAGTTGCACCGAATCGACCCGAAGGTGCCGCTCGCCGACCAGCTCGGCGAGCTGAAGAAGCTGCAGGCCGAGGGCAAGATCCGCCACATCGGGCTGTCTGAGGTATCGGTGGCCGAACTCGAGGAGGCCCGCGAGATCGTCGATATCGTCTCGGTACAGAACCTCTACAACCTCACCAACCGTGGTGCCGAAGATGTGCTCGAGTACGCCGAGGCGAACTCGATCGCGTTTATCCCGTGGTTCCCGCTCGCGACCGGCAAGCTCGCCGGTGAGGGAAGCCCGCTCGCCGAACTCGCCGCGTCCCATGGCAGCACCCCGAGCCAGCTCGCCCTCGCCTGGTTGCTGCGTCGCTCGCCGGTGATCACTCCGATTCCGGGCACGTCATCCGTGGCCCACGTCGAAGACAACATTGCCGCGGCAGGCATCACCCTGACCGACGACGAGTTCGCCGCGCTTACCGCGATCGCCTAATCACCGATTCGCCCAAAAACGCCCTGTTTCGTCGCCGAAATGGGGCGTTTTTGGGCAAGTCGGGGTTCTGGGGGGGAGGTCAGGACCATTCTCTAGGCTGGGAGCATGCGCCTTCTCCTCATCCGCCACGGCCAGACCTCGTCCAACGTCATCCGGGCCCTCGACACCGCTGCCCCCGGCGCCGACCTGACCGACCTCGGGCGCGAGCAGGCTGCCGCGGTACCCGGGGCCCTGGCCCACGAGCCGATCGACGCGATCTACGTGTCGAACCTCGTGCGCACCCAGCAGACTGCGGCGCCGCTCGCCGCAGCGCGCGGGCTCGAACCCGTGATCCGCGAGGGACTGCGCGAGGTCGATGCCGGCGACCTCGAGATGAAGACCGACTTCGATTCGATGAAGGCGTACGTCGGAACCTTCATCCAGTGGGCCGGTGAGAAATACGACCAGCGGATCCCCTGTGGCGAGAACGGCAACGAGGCGTTCGAACGATTCGACGCCGTGGTCGCCGAAGCTGCGGCCGCGGGCCTCGAGAACGTGGCGATCGTCAGTCACGGGGCGATGATCCGGTATTGGGTCGCCCGCGCGACAGTCAACATCGACGCCGAGTTCACCTCGAAGAACGACCTCACCAACACGGCCGTCGTCGTGGTCACCGGTGACCCGGAGTCGGGCTGGCTCACCGAGAGCTGGACCGGCCAGGCCATCGGCGGGCCGGAACTCACCGACCTCGCCGCCGACGGCCCCGCAGCCGAGACTCTCTAGCCGTGACACGCCCGACTCCCACCGCGGGTCTGTCGAGAAGTGTGGGTTGGAGCGCGCATAACCCGCACATTTACACAAACCCGTGGGTGTGGGTGGGCGTGGTGGCGGTAGCGATGGGTGTTGCCGGATGCTCGGTGCCGGCGAGTGGGCCGGTACCGCCGGGTGGCGAGGCTGCGGCGACCTCGAGCCCCGCCGCGCGGGTCGGACTCGACGACCCGGCGAAGAAAGACATCGCCATGCAGCTGGTGTCGAGCGCCGAGAACTCGTCACTCGACTGGAAGGCGCAGTACTCCTACGTCGAAGACATCGGTGACGGACGCGGCTACACCGCCGGCATCATCGGCTTCTGCTCGGGCACGGGTGACCTGCTCGAGCTGGTCGAGGCCTACACGGATGCCGTTCCCGACAACCCACTCGCCCCGTTCATCCCGGCGCTGGTGAAGGTGAACGGCACCGATTCGCACGCGGGGCTCGGCGAGAAGTTCACTGCCGCCTGGGCGGAAGCGGCGTCGGACGACGCGTTCCAGTCCGCGCAGGACGACGAACGGGACGCGGTCTATTTCGGCCCGGCGGTCGCGCAGGCAAAGGCCGACGGGCTGGGTGCACTCGGCCAGTTCGCCTACTACGACGCGATAGTCATGCATGGGCCGGGCGACACGGACGAGAGCTTCGGCGGTATCCGCGAAGCCGCCCGTGCAACGGAAGCGACGCCGGCCGATGGCGGCGACGAGGTTGACTACCTGAACGCGTTTCTCGACGAGCGGGAGCGCGTGATGAACCTCGAGGAAGCGCATTCCGACACGACCCGCGTCTCGACCGCGCAGCGCGTCTTCCTCGACGAGGGCAACCTCGAACTCGACACCCCACTCGAGTGGAAGGTCTACGGCGACTCGTACGAGATCCGCTGACCGTTCATTAACCCCAACCGCTGGTCGAGCTTGCCGTGACCCGTGAGGGTTTCGACAAGCTCAACCAGCGGAGTGGTGGAGCCGAGGTTTGGTGCCGCTACTTGATGACCTTCACCGAGACGGAGCCAGCCCGGGTCGACTTGGCGCCGGTGACCTTGATGGTCTTGGTGCCCTTGGTCGATCCGACCGAGACCGAGATGACGTAAGTGCCTCTCGACGACGCGACGGCCTTCGACGAGGTGATCGTCTTGCCGCGGAACGAGATCGAGACCTTCTCACCGGCAGCGAGGTTCTTCACCGTGATTGTGGCCTTCTGCCCGTAGTGGTAGGTCTTCTTGTTGGTCAACACGCTGAACTTCTGCTTTGCAGCAACTGCATTGAGCGCTGCGGTGCCGACACGGTCACCGTTCGATCCGACGAGGTCGAGCCGGCGCGCACCGTCGGGCCCGGCGATCACCGCGACCTTCGGAGATGCCTTGCCAGCCGAGTTCGCGGTGCCGGAGGCGAGAACGGTGTCCCCGGCGCTGACTGAGTACTCCTCCCCGGCGTCGAGGCCAGAGACCGCAATGCTCACCGTGCTGCCGACCGCGACGGGTGACTTCGGAACGACGAGAGAGAGTGCCTTGGCTTCACGTTCCACCCAAATGGCGACGGTGGCAACTCGCGTACCGCCCTCGTTCTGGGCCGCGATCGAGAGTTCGAAGCGTCCAGCCTGCGTGGGACGGCCCTCCACTGTGCCGGTGGAGGGGTCGAGCGTCAGTCCCACGGGAAGCACGCCTGACAGGATGCTGAAGCTCAAGCCTGCACCGCCGCTTGCGAGCAACTGCTCGGAGTACTGCTGTCCGCGCGTGGCGACGGGCAGCGCCTGGGGCTCGAAAATTGGATCGACGCCGTACATCGCGTATAGGGTCACCGGGATCGCAGCCGACGTAGCGGACCCGAGAACGGTGCTGAGGTCCGTCCGGTTGAAGATTGCTGTCCCGGTGCCGTTCGCCTGTGTGTTCCAGCCGCTGAACTGCAGCTCTTGGTGGGTGGGGATCGGCAGTGATCGTCCGGCTTCAAAGAATGATCGTGCGCGCAGGGGCACGGGTGCCGTATCCAGTGAGCCGTTACGCGCGTCAAAGGAGACCAGGTAGTCGCTTCCGGTGACGGCCGCGCTCACGTCGCCGGCACCCATCACGACACCGTTGTTCTCCAGGGTTCCCTCGCCGGTGATCGAACCGTCGTTGACGATCGTGCCCGAGTTCACGACAGTTTTCGTGGTCGGGATGGAGAGGAAACTTCCTGCGGGTATGGTCACCTGTCCGCCGGTAATGGCGACCGTGCCGAAGGAATACTGCGGAAGTCCGTAGACGAATGCAGCTCCGAGAACGGATTCATCACTCCCGTGCAGGGTCACGTCTCCGCCGGAGATAAGAGTCGAGGAGTTAGCTCCTGCCAGTGATCCGCCGATCGCGGCGCCACCCGTGCCCGCGTAGGCGTTGACCGTTCCACCGGTGATCTCGATGCTGTTCGCAGTCCGGTTGTGACCAGCGCCGATTCCGGCACCATCCGTGAAAGCCACAGCTGTGACGTCGCCTCCGCTGATCTTCACGGCAGGACCAGAACGCCACCCTTCACCGCCGATGCCGGCCCCGTAGTCGCCACCGCTCGTGGCAATGACGGTGCCGCTCTGGATTTCGACGAGGCCGGGGACCTCGTCGTTGTTGGGCTCGTTGAAGCCACCGCCGATTCCCGCGGATGCACCGCTGCCGGTGCTCGTGAGCGTGCCGCCGCCTACAGAGTCCTTGATCGTGAGGTGCGAGTAGCGGTTCACCTCGATGCCCGCCTTGCCGTTCGAGCTCTGCACGGTGAGGTCATGCCCTGCGAGGTCGATTGTCGACGAACTGCCGGCAGGCAGCTCGAGATTCGTGCCCGTGCCGGCGACATCTTCGGACAGCACGACGTCCTGCGATGTCGCGAGAAGGTTCTCGATTGTCGCAATGTTGTCGGTGTCCGCGGCGGATGCCGACGACGCCGTCACAACAACGCTTCCGAGACTCAGGGCCAGGACCGTGCAGACGGCCAGGGGGCGAGCAAAAGACTTCACGTACTGCTCCTTTGCGAGGCGCAGCGCCATCGCGGTCGTAGTGGGCGGCCACGCTCGCGCGCTCGCCGTGGACGTCGCTAACTGACGTACCCACCCGAGAGTAGACGTTACAAATCTTCTCGGATAACCCGCGTAAGGGGGTCACTCACCCGCGGACGGAGGCGTCGATCCCACTGATCACGAGGTCGGCGCGGGACTTGGATTCTTCGATCACGCGCGCGTTGGCGCCGTCGACGTTGACGGCCCAGTCGTAGGCCGCATCACGGGTGCGGCCGTGCCGCTCATGCCGGTCGACGAGTCGGCGCAGGCGCTCCGCATCGGAGGTCTCACAGAACCACGACTCGTCGAACAGGCCGCGCAGGGCCGACCACGGCTTCTCATCGACGAGCAGGTAGTTGCCCTCGACGATCACGATCGAAGTGCCTGCCGGGATCGCGATCTCGCCCGCGATCCCCTCGTCGACCTCGCGGTCGAACCCCGGGGCGTAAACGGTGTGGTCCTGCTCGGCCAGCACTCGCTCGATGAGCGCCACGAACCCCCAGCCGTCGAAGGTATCGATCGCACCCTTACGGTCGTGGTTGCCGAGCTGGTCGAGCGTCGCGTTGGCCAGGTGGTAGCCGTCCATCGGCAGGTAGACGGCGGCTACTGCAGCGGCATCCGAAGCGCGCAGCAGTTCGGTGACGCGTGCGGTGAGGGCGCGGGCCAGTGTGGTCTTGCCGGCGCCCGGGCTGCCCGCGACGCCGATGATGGTGCGGTCGCCGAGCTGCGCGAGCCGCAGGGCCCGCTGTGCGAGCGCATCGAGGTTGGCGGATGCAGCGGGTGAAGAGAACGGGGTCGGGGGAGTCACGGTGTCCTTGCGCAGGGGTGCGGGCGGGTGCCCGCCGTCAATGGTTGCAGAGGGTCGGTAGCGTCGCGAACATCCATGCACGTTCAGGGCGTTATTGCAATCAATCCGCGAGGTTGGCGTGAACTCGTGTGACTGCAGTCACCTCTCGTGAGAGCGGATGGACCGCGTGCTACTTTCGGGCCATGACCCGTATCGTGGCGGTCGCCCCCGTGCTGCCGGAGTTTCACTACTCGCAAGCTGAGATAACCGAAGAGCTCGCGCCGCTTCTGACTGCGGACCCGAGTCGCCGGGCGGTGCTCGAACGCGTGCACGGCGCGGCTCGAATCGGTGAGCGGTACACGGCGCTACCGATCGAGCGCTATCGCGATCTCGGTACCTTCCGTGAGTCGAACGAGTTGTTCATCGCCACCGCGACCGATCTGCTCGAGCGGGCACTGCGCACGGCCCTCGAGACCGCGGGGATCCCTGCGATCGACGTAACTTACGTCGTTTTCACCTCGGTAACCGGCATCGCGGCACCGTCGATCGACGCCCTGCTCGTCTCGCGGCTCGGGTTGCGACCGGACGTCAAGCGGATGCCGTCGTACGGCCTCGGATGTGTCGGCGGCGCAGCCGGCATCGCCCGAGTGCACGACTACCTGGTCGGACATCCCACCGAGGTCGCCGTTCTGCTCAGCGTCGAGCTGTGCTCGCTCACCCTGCAGCGCGACGACGAGACGATGGCGAATTTCGTCGCCACCGGGCTCTTCGGTGACGGCGCTGCTGCCGTCGTGATGGTCGGCGACGACCACCCACTGCGGAGCGGCCCGACAGTCGTCGACACCCGCAGCGCCATCTACCCCGAGACGAGCGAGGTCATCGGTTTCAATGTCGGCGGCTCCGGTTTCGAGATCGTGCTGACGGCGGGGGTCGCCGAGGTCATCGAGAAGAATTTCCCGTCCGAGGTCGAGTCGTTCCTCGGCGACAACGGGCGCACCGCGGATGACATCGACCACTGGGTCGCGCACCCGGGCGGGCCGAAGATCCTCGACGCTTTCGGCGTCGCGCTCGACCTGCCCGGTGATCCGTTCGCCCTCAGCTGGGAATCGCTGGCCGCTGTCGGCAACCTGTCGTCGGCATCCGTTCTGCACGTTCTCGCCGACACGCTCGAGAAGAGTTCGCCGAAGCCGGGGGAGTCGGGGCTGCTGTTCGCGCTCGGGCCCGGGGTGAGCGCGGAGTTCGTGCTGCTGGAGTGGGCCGAATGATCGCTTACCTCGTGCTCATCCTGCTCACCGGCGCCGAACGCATCGCTGAGCTGGTGATCTCGAAGCGCAATGCGTCGTGGGCGTTCGCGCGCGGTGGCATCGAATACGGCCACTCGCACTTCCCGTGGATGGTGACTCTGCACACCGGGCTGCTGCTCGCCTGCATCGCCGAGGTCTTTCTGCTCGACCGTCCGTTCATCCCGTGGCTGGGCTGGCCGATGCTCGCGATCGCGCTGCTCTGCCAGGCCGGGCGGTACTGGGTGATCACGGCTCTCGGTCGCCAGTGGAACACCCGGGTGATCGTTGTTCCCGGGCTGCCAGCCGTGAAGCGTGGGCCCTACCGGTTCGCCTGGATGCGGCATCCGAACTACATCATCGTCGCGGTCGAAGGCATCGCCCTGCCGCTCGTGCACACAGCCTGGATCACCGCGCTCGTCTTCACCGTGCTCAATGCGGTCCTGCTGTTGCGGTTCCGCATCCCGGTCGAGAACGGCGCCCTGCGCAGGCTCGCATGACGACGGATGCCGACCTCATCATCGTCGGCGGAGGGCCGGTTGGGCTCGCCGCCGCGATCGAGGCGCGCCTCGCCGGGCTGAGCGTGGCCCTCGTCGAGGCCCGCGATGGCGCTATCGACAAAGCCTGTGGGGAGGGCCTCATGCCGGGCGCCGTGCCCATGCTCGACCGGCTCGGGGTGGACCCGGCCGGAATGCCGTTGCGCGGGGTGAGCTATCGCGATGGCCGCCGCGTCGCCGACTACCGGTTCCGTGAGGGCAGCGGGCTCGGCGTGCGGCGCCTCGAGTTGCACCGGGCGCTCGCCGCGCGGGCAGACGAGCTGGGAGTCGCCCGGGTCTTCGAGAAGGTGACCGAGCTCAGCCAGGACAACGACGGAGTGAGCGTCGGCGGCCTGCGCGGACGCTGGGTGCTCGGGGCTGACGGCCTGCACTCCAGCGTGCGGCGGCTCGCCGGCCTCGAAGCCTCGCCCTCCCGGCTCAAGCGCTACGGACTGCGTCGCCACTTCACCGTCGCGCCCTGGACCGACCTCATCGAGGTGCACTGGGCACACGGCATCGAGGCCTACGTCACACCGGTCGCACCGGATGTCGTGGGCGTCGCGATTCTCGGCAACAAGGGGCTCGACTTCGACGACGCGATAGCCGGGATCCCCGAGCTGGCCGGGCACCTCGCCGGTGCGACCCGCGCGAGCGTGCTCCGCGGGGCCGGGCCGTTGCGCCAACGTGCGACGAAGCCGGGTTCCGGGCGCGTGCTGCTGGTGGGGGATGCATCCGGCTACGTCGACGCGATCACCGGCGAGGGGCTGCGGCTCGGCTTCGAGCAGGCGCGTGTTGCGGTCGCCGCGATCGTGGCCGGCGAGCCCCAGGGCTACAACGCGGAGTGGCGACGGGTGACGCGGGACTTCCGCACCCTGACTTCCGGTCTTGTCACGGCCGCACGGTCTCCCGCGCGGGCCGCGATCGTTCCGCTGGCCGCGCGGATGCCCGCGCTCTACGGGTCGATTGTCGAGAGGCTGGCGCGTTAGTTCGCGGCGGTCGCTGCGGCGATCATGCGGGTGAGGGCATCGCGGGTGCGTTCGAGTTCGGCGACGTCCATGCCGAGTTTCTCGACGATGGTTCCGGGAACTCTCTCCGCTTCTGCGCGCAGCGCGCGCCCGGCCGGCGTGAGGGCGACGTCGAGGGCGCGCTCGTCGGCGATGCTCTTGGTGCGGGTGAGTAGGCCGTTCGTCTCGAGCCGCCTGAGCAGAGGCGAGAGGGTCGCGGGCTCGAGCATCAGGGCTTCGCTGATGTCCCGGACCGTGCGGGGGCTCTGCTCCCAGAGGGCGAGCATGACCAGGTATTGCGGATGGGTGAGCCCGAGCTTCTCGAGCACCGGCCGGTATACCGAGATGACGGTGCGGCTTGCGACCGCGAGCGCGAAACAGACCTGGCGGTCGAGGGCGAGCGGGTCGGCGTCGGTTGTGGTCGATGGTGGCATTTAGTTAGCCTACTCACTATAATTAGTGAGTGCACTAACTAAGTGCCCTCGAAACCGGAAGAAGCACCCATGACCGAGCGTCGTCCCTGGTGGGACCGGCTCAACCGCGCCCTGTTCCCCTATATCGGACCGCCACCGCTCGGCCCGTACAACGAGGAGCCGCTGCCGCCCGTCGAGCAGAAGGCATGCCCGATCTGTGGACGGGAGATGTCACTGCACACCTTCGAACGATCACAGAATCACACCGCCACGCGGATGCACTGCCCCGCCTATCCCTATTCCTCAATCCGTTTCCCGGAGAAGCTTTAGCCGCGCGATGAACCCAGCGTCAGGATCCGCCTCTCGCGCAAGAACTCCGTGCTCGGGTCAAGCGCGGGGCAGCAGCAGGGGGATGAGCTCCGCGGGGGAGTTGACTACCCCGACGGTTCCGACCTGCTCCGCGACGGAGCCGTAGCCCCAGGTCACGAAGATGGTCGGCACACCGTGCGCGGCCGCGCCCTCGACGTCGTGCTTGCGGTCGCCCACGAGCACCGGTCGCGAGATGTCGGCACCCATTGCTGCCAGGCGTTTGAGTGCTTCTTCGACCACGTCTTTCTTTGCGCTGCGCACCTCGTCGGCCGAGGCGCCGGTGATGATGTCGCAGAAGCGGGCGAGGCCCAGGTGCTCGAGAATGAGCGTGGCTGGCAGTTCCGGCTTCGACGTCGCGAGCGACAGCGGGACCGGGCTCTCGTGAATCGCACGCAGCACGTCGCCGACACCCTCGAACGGCGTCGAGTCGTGAACTCCGACCTCGAGGTAGTTCTCGCGGTAGATCTCGAGGGCTCGGGCGGACTCCGCCGGGTCGAGGTGCGCGAGGTCGCGGAACGAGTCGAGAATCGGCGGGCCGACGAAAGCGAGCATCTCGGTCGGGCTCGGGATGGGCTTGCCCATCTTCTCGAAAGTGAAGGCGAGGCTGGCGATGATGCCGGGCGCCGAGTCGACGATCGTGCCATCGAGGTCGAACAGTATGCAGGTGTAAGGCGAAGTCATTTGTCACCAAGCGTAGGGCGCTGAGATGAACGCCCCATGAAAACAGGTGGTTAGAAGAGGCGGTGGTGCGAGTCGTCCATGCCCCGCATCGCGTCGTAGTCGAGCAGCAGGCAACGGATGCCGCGGTCCTGGGCCAGGGTGCGCGCCTGTGGCTTGATCTCCTGGGCCGCGAACACCCCGGTGACCGGAGCGAGCAGCGGATCGCGATTCATCAACTCGAGGTAGCGCGTGAGCTGTTCGACCCCGTCGATGTCGCCGCGACGCTTGATCTCGACCGCGACCGACTTGCCGGTGGCATCCGTCGCGAGAATATCGACGGGCCCGATCGCCGTCATGTACTCGCGGCGAACCAGCCGGTGCCCGTCGCCGAGCAGTTCGATCTGTTCCGCGAGCAGTTTCTGCAGGTCGGATTCGACCCCGTCTTTCTGCAGCCCGGGATCGATACCGAGTTCGTGGGTCGAGTCGTGCAGGATCTCGTGGATCGAGATGAGCAGCAGGTCAGCCGTCTTCGCCTGGTCGACACGCCAGACCTCGATGACTCCAGCCTCGGCCTGGTCGGCATCCGGTTCGACGACCTTGAGCGTGCACGGTGGGCTCATCCAGTTGAGTGGTTTGTACGAGAGCGAGTCGGTGTGCACGAGCACACTGCCGTCGGCTTTGACCACCAGCAGCCGGGTTCCGAGGGGAAGGTGGGCGCTGAGGCGTCCCGCGTAATCGACGGAACACTTCGCAATGACTAGACGCACGCAAAGAGTCTAAGGCGCGACCGGCGTCTCTTTTTTCGGCTCCCGGGCGGCGAACGAGCAGACCCCGGCCAGCGCCGCGAGCACAAGAACGAGCAGCAGCGCGTTCAGGATGCCGAAGTGGTTTCCGAGGAATCCGATGACGGGTGGTCCGACCAGGAAGGCGACATAGCCGATGGTCGCGACGGCGCTCACCCGTGCTGCCGCCGTGCGCGGGTCGTCGGCTGCGGCCGACATTCCGACCGGGAAGCCGAGGGCCGCGCCGAGTCCCCACAGCACCACACCGACGATGACGACCCAGAGCACCGGGCAGAAGATCACGAGCAACAGGCCGATGAAGGCGAGCACGGCCGAGCCGCGCAGAACCGGTACTCGCCCGAAGCGGTCGAGCAGGGTGACGCCGGCGAGACGACCGACGGTCATCGCGGTCACGAAGATGCCGAAGACCAGCGCTCCGGTCGCGCGGTCGGTTTCGTGGCCGGCGACCATCGCGTAAGAGAGCCAGTCGTTGGCCGAGCCCTCGGTAAAGGCCATTCCGAGAACGATGAGACCGATGAAGATCGTGCGCGGGTCGCGCCAGATCGCGAGGCGCGAGCGCCAGCTGTCGGCCTCGTGGCCGGCCGCCGCCGTCTCTTCGGCGGTGGCCCGCTCGGGCAGCAGGAACCGGGTGATCAGCAGGGTCACGATCACGATGACGACGGCGAGCGTGGCGATGTGCAGCTCGAGTGGCACGTCGAGCTTCTCGGCCAGGGCACCGAGTGCGGCTCCGAGAATCGTGCCGCCACTGAAGAACGCGTGGTAGATCGGCATGATGGCGCGATCGAGGGCGCGCTCATTCGCAGCGCCAGAGACGTTCATGGCGACATCCGTGATGCCGCTTCCGAAACCGAAGATCGCGAGGCCGAGAAACCCGACGCCGAACTCGCCGAGCACGGCGACACCGAATCCGGCGACAGCGAGGCCGGCCGCCGCGATGGGCAGGAAGATGCGGATGACGTTTCTCGCGCCGAGCGCCGCCACGATGTGGCTCGACGAGATGAGCCCGAGGATCGAGCCGGTGGCGATGCCGAACAGCAGCGCGCCGACCTGTCCATCGTCGAGGCTGAGCGCGGCGGCGACGGCGGGAATACGGGCGGCCCAGCTCGCGATGCACATTCCGCACAGCGCGAAGATGACGAAGAGCGTGTTGCGCCAGGTCGTGATCTCGCGCCGGGTCGGCGTCGTGGTCACGGGTGCGGTGGCGGTTGAGTCGGTCATGGTGCGCGATTCTGTCGTGAGTGGAGTGCTGCGGGCTACCCGGGAAGCCGGTGATCGAAGAATATCGAATCGATTCGATCAAATCGATTCGACTAAGCTACCAATTCATGGAACCCGAGGCAAGCAGCACCGCGATCACGCGGCCGACGCTCGCCGCTGTCGCGAAACGCGCCGGGGTTTCTGCCTCGACGGCCTCGCTCGCGTTCAGCGGAGCAGGCCCGGTGTCCGACGACACCAAGGCGCGCGTTCTCGCCGCCGCCGCCGAACTCGACTACGCCGGCCCCGATCCGCGGGCCCAGTCGCTGCGCCGTGGCCGCTCCGGCATCATCGGCGTGATCATGGAAGACCGCCTGCGTGATGCCTTCCGCGACCCGATGAACATCGCCATGCTCGACGGCATCGCCGATGAACTCGGCCTGCTCGGCTCGGGTCTGCTGCTACTCACCAACACCGGCGAGGGCCCGGGCAGCCTCTACAACGCGCCGGTCGACGCCGTCGTGCTGATCGGCTGCAGCACCCGCCTCACCGAATCGGTGAACCTCTTTCGCCAGCGCGGGATCCCGATGGTCGCGATCGAGGCGGAACACATGCCGGGCGTTCTGCCGGTCGACCTCGACAATCGCGAGGCGAGCGGCGCGCTCGCCCGGCACCTGCGCGACCTCGGGCACGAGAGGGTGGCTATGATCACCCTTCCCCTCGACATCGAGCATTCCCGCGGGGTCCTGACGGCCGAGCGGGAGAGCGCGAGCGACGCCTTCACGGCGACTAGCCGAATCCGAGGCGTGCGCGATGTGTTCCCGGATGCCGTCGGCCGCAGCGCCGCCGGCAGCTTCATCGAAGAGGGGGAGCTCGCCGCGCGGGAGTTGCTCACCGCTCCGAACCCACCCACCGCGATCATCGCGCAGAGCGACCTGCTCGCGATCGGCGCCATCCGTGCTGCCGAAGAACGGGGGCTCTCGGTGCCGGGCGATCTCAGCGTTGTCGGGTTCGACGGCATCCGCCTCGAGAGCGTGACCGGCCATGACCTGACCACGATGGTGCAGCCCGCTGTGGACAAGGGGCGCGCGACCGGGCGCGGTGTGCTCGCGCTGCTGGCCGGCGAGACTCCCGAGCCGATCGCGTTCACCAGCGAGTTCCACCACGGCGCCACGACGGCCCCGCCGCCCCGCTAATCCACCTCCCTGCCCACGATTTGTCGAAAATTGTGGGTGCGAGCGCCGGTAACCCGCAATTTTCGACAGATCGTGCAAGTTGCGGTCGTCGCTGGCGGTTCGTAGCGTTGAGGCATGACGATTATTCGCCAGGCAGTCGAACGGGTGTACCTCGCATCCGGGATGTGGGTCGCCTACGCCTACACCGGTGCGGCCTCACTCATCGGGTTCGAGGCCCTCACCGTGCTCATCGGCTACTCGACGGCCGCCCCGGTCGGCATCCCGCTCACCATCGCGGCACTCGCTGTCGTCTACGTCGTGAAGAGGCGCCTGCGTCCCTCGACCGTGGACAAGGCGGCAACCCCGAGCGAGGCCTGACCCTCCGCAGGAGCGACTGCAACCGTGAGCCCCGCGCCGTCGACTCTCGACAAAGACCCAGTCGCCGCCCACCGACCTCTCGGTACGCGTGGATCGGCGCTTTTACCGTGCCGGGCCGGCGTAAGCAGCAGATCCACGCGGGGATGGTCGAGGAAGAGCAGGCGCGCACGGCGGACAGCGAGCGGCGCGCCCTAGGCTTGGGTCATGACTGCCGAATCGCCCCTGCACTCCGGTATCGATACCGCCGAACTCGACGCCACCGTTCGCCCCCAGGACGACCTCTTCCGCCACGTGAATGGCAAGTGGGCCGACCGCACTGAGATCCCCAGTGACAAGGCGCGTTACGGCTCGTTCTACGTTCTCGCCGAAGAGGCCGAGAAGGCCGTTCGCGACATCATCGTCGACTCGCAGTCCGAAGAGCCCGGCACCGAGAAGCGCAAGATCGGCGACCTCTACGCGAGCTTCCTCGACGAGGAGCGCATCGAAGAGCTCGGTGCGACCCCGCTCGTCCCCCTTCTCGAAGAGGCCGCTGCCCCGACCTCGATTCCCGAGCTGCTCACCGCTCTGGGCCGTCTCGAGCGAAAAGGAACCACCGGCTTTCTCTCGATGTATGTCGACAACGACCCGGGCAACCCGGAGCGCTACCTCGTGGTCATCGGCCAGGGTGGGCTCAGCCTTCCCGATGAGTCGTACTACCGCGAAGAGAAGTTCGCGCCCATTCGCGAGGCGTATGTCGCCTACCTGACGAAGATGCTCGGCCTCGCCGGTCTCGACAACAACGACGACCGCGCCGCCCGAATCTTCGCACTCGAGACCGAGATCGCCGCAGCCCACTGGGACAACGTGCGCTCGCGCGACAGCGAAGCGACCTACAACCTGCGCACCTGGGCTGAGGTTCTCGAGAGCACGAGCGCCGTCGACCTGAACCTGTGGCTGGATGCCCTCGACGTTCCGGCCGGGTCCCTCGACGAGGTCGTCGTGAGCCAGCCGAGCTTCTTCGAAGGCCTCGCTTCCCTTCTCACCGACGACCGCCTCGAGAGCTGGACCGACTGGCTGGCCTGGCAGGTCATCCGCTCAAACGCGGCCTACCTCTCGAGCGAATTCGTCGAGGCGAACTTCGACTTCTACGGTCGAACCCTCACCGGGACCCCCGAGATGCGCGCCCGCTGGAAGCGCGGCGTCTCGCTCGTCGAGGGTGCCC
>Ga0247736_10000072_pt1 | contig 43162 bp, 73 predicted proteins | sample UWRJL193509B2_FD_180935 | JGI IMG/M metagenome (GOLD analysis project Ga0247736, IMG submission 180935) | Plant litter microbial communities from Arlington Agricultural Research Station in Wisconsin, United States - UWRJ-L193-509B-2 | ecosystem: Environmental > Terrestrial > Plant litter >...
ATTCATCGCATATTCATCGTCCTTAATTTCGGTAAAGTCAACCGGGTAGGCTTGCAGAAACCCGCCCATATCATAATCCCTGAAAAAGTTATCGTAATGCTGAATTTTTACACCTGAATTCGCTAATTGATACCAGAAATTAACCTCTTTTAAATCGTCATAAATCTTTTTGAAGTCAATCAAAAACGGTTTATCCGTGAATTGACGAATCCCGTACCCATTAAAAGCTATTTGGTCGTAATATCTGCCGCCTGGTTCAAATTCTGGAATCGAAACGCTTTGACCATTTATTGCTTTAACAGCCTGTTTGAACAAATCGCCATATCGAACACCTGAGATAACACTGTCAAATGCGGTTTGTGTTGCTGTGATTTGGAATGTAGACTTTTGAACCGACCAACTTGTGCGGGTGTTTAAGGTTGTGCCGTTTGAAACGTCCTGAAATATTACAGAAACTCCGCTACTCAAAAGCACGGTTAAAAATTCACCGAAATTGTAACCGCTGCTATCCGTTTCCCCTAAATGCTCAGTGTCCCAGGATAACGCCCAAATAATCGAAATGCAGTAGTCCTTTGGGCAATCCGGCAAATCAGCGTCCAAAGTTTCAGGTAAGTGGAAGTTCTGGTTTGTGCGTCCGTACAATGACTTTTTATATATTTCCTGATTCCAAATTGCGCTGTCCGGCGTAAGTTCGTAAGGATCTAAAGAACAAAGCGCATAAACCCTGATAAAGCACTCGGATTGATCCGTTGAAGCAGGAAACGAAACCCTGTAAAAGAAATCAATATCTAAATCGAAATGTATTTTTACATTGGTGAGATTGGTTTGCGCCCGAATATATTTGAACTGTCGTCCAGCCGCTTGTGCATCACCAAAACCGCCCAACGCCTCAAACGGAACTAATGAATCCTCAATTCCGACCGTTGTTAAGTAAGTCGCCAAATTGAAATAAATACTACCCCCGGCCAATAACAGATAACTTTGCCTTTGCTCCCAAACACTAACACCCGTAACGGGTTTTGCTTTCAAAAGCATTTTAATCGATTGCAGCGGTGTTATAGGCTTTCCGGAAATGTCCTTATTTGAATAAACATCAATTTGCGTAGTTTCCCGGCGCTTTATTTTGGCTCTTTCGGTATTCTGTACGACTTTGCATTTAATAGCATCTTTGCTAATTTCAGCACCTATAAAATCCAATGCTCCAATCGTTTTAAACGTTGATCCTTCCTCAACTTCAAACTCAATATCTGCGTTCCATCCGTATTTTTTATTGTACAATTCCAACCATTCAAAACCCATTGTCATTTCCATAACAACAGTACCGTCCGGCAAAACCTGTTCCTGTTCAGCGGGATCGAAAAAACCCCTGATAAATTTAATGTCAGTTGTTTCGCTTGCAAATGAAATATTCATTCCGTAACCATCACGCTCGTTTGTGATTACCATTCCAGCATCGGCTTGCATCGGCTCGGTGATCCTTATGCGTCCTGGTTGCTCTTCATTCTTAAAATTTAAGTGGAATATTTTCATTTGAATACTTGTCTGATATTTCTTGCGGCGCAATTGGCTTTGTACAATTTTTTATTCTTTACGATAATGTAAGATTTCATTTCACCGTCTGAAATTTCCATACCGCCTACGGGTTTGTTGTTTATTGATTCGGCTACATATCCCAATCCTGATAAAATACGATCCGTATCCAATGACGCTTGTTTTTTGTTTTCGTAAGAAATTACTCCTTGTAATGGCTCAATTCCTGATCCGAAAAGCACAGAATTTAAATATTGTTCCTGGTTCCAAGCGTTATAATCTGGGAAAATCTCAGTCCCTGCCGGAGCGTTCATAATTACGTTTTTACCCTGTGGCTTAAATACTTTACCGTCAGGTGTTCTTACGACCTCTCTAAAATTAGAACCTTTTCTGCCGTGCGGATCGTCGTTTACCATCATTTTACCACCTGTATGGATTCCACCTTCCCAATACTGAGGGATTTGCTGAGCATTAACCGCCGCTAATTGTATGGCTCCCGTTACTACCGCCAAAGCCGCTAAGGCAATACCAGCAACACCGCCAGGATTAGCGAATGCGGATATTACAGCCTGTGCTGTGTCGATTATAATGTTGAACTTGGCAATTTCTTTTTGTGCCTTTAATTCTCGTTTCTGAATTGCAATTTTTCTTTGCTCAGCATCCCGTTCAACCTGTGCTTTTGCAGCATCACTTTCTCCGGCAAATTCAATTGCGATAGTTTTTTGACTTTCTAACCTTTGGTATTCGGCATCGAAATTCTGTTGGCTTGCCGAATTTATTAAATTGAACATTTCCTGAAACGCTTCGGTTGTAGCCAATGCCGTTGTAGCTGCATCAATACCGAAACCTTTTATTTCGTCACGCAATATTTTAAACAATGTTGGAAGTCCTGCCTGTGAGAAAAAACCTTCTGAAAACTGATCCGTGAAAGAGTTTAAAATCTCTTTCATTTTCTCCAAACTTTTGTTTGTGGCTTCAATCTCTTTTTGACCTTTTGCCAAACCGGAAACATCTGCTTTTATAACTTTTCCAGGATCTGTTATTAGACTTATAGATTGTCTTAATCCGTCAATAACATTTTGGAAGTTTTTATACTCTTGCGAGGTATCCGAAACTTCTTTTTGCGCTTCGGTGAATATTCTAACCTGATCTTCCAATACTTGCAAAAAGGACTTGTTTTGCTCCAATGTATTCACCAATTGAACATCATCACGTTTGGCTCTTTCGGATTTTTCTTTTTTGACTTTCTCGGCTTTATAATCCAATCCAATAGCTTCTTTTTGATCCACTAAAGCTCGTTTAGTCAACTGCTCGCTAAAAGCATTAGCCTGGTTTATTTCTTTTTGGTTATTAAGTACTTTTTTCTGCAATTCCTCAACACTTCCGATTGCCTGTACTGCCCGAAAAGCATTTCCTTCACCACGTTGTAAATCTGCTTTATTTGCGTTGGCTGTTGCTGCGTTTCGGCTTATAATTGCCGCTTGTAATTCTCTTTCAAGTTTTATCTTTTCGGTTTGCAAATCGATAACCTTTGCCTCGTTTTCGGTTATTTTTGCGACAATTGCGTTTGCTCTGGCTCTGGCCAAAATAGCCAAGGTAAGTTCTTTTTCAGCAGCCGCCGTTTCCCCGGCAAGTATTTGCTCCCTAGTTAAGTTCTCAAAGTAGAAAGGATATTGCTGTATCAGATTATCGACTGCGATATTTCTTTCTTTGTAAGATAAATTTACGTCACGGGCAATTTCTAAATTAGCTTTTAAAGAATTCAGTTCTTCAACAGTTGATTTTTGTGACTCAATAGTAGCGTCTTTAAATGCTTTTTGTGCTTCAGCAAGTCCGCTTAACGTTTTTTTGAATAAATCTAATTTAGAAATGTACTCGATAATCGGCTCGGTTGCAAATCCAATAATTCCGGCAACGCCCAGACCTGGCAAAATGTATGCTAATTGTTTAACGCTTGAAAATATAGTACCGAATCCCTTTGCGATACCGCTTGAATAATTACCTACATTTCTCTGAAAATCTCCTGCAACTTTATCAGCCGCCCTGATACGCCCGTCCAATCCTGCAAATTCGGCTTCCAGTCGTTTGACCTGTACGCTTTCTTCGCCAAACGCAATAGCTGTATCTTTGATATTTTTCTTCAAAACTAACAACTGAGCCGATGCCTTTGCATAAGCACCGCCCAACAATGTATTTGCCCTAAAATTACGATCGGTTTCAGCTCTTAATATCTGTTTTGCAATAGACTGATCCCTGTCATTGTTAATGACTTGACGCTGTTGCGCTGCGTGAGCAACTAATTTGGTGTTTAGAGTCGATATTGCAGCGGACTGTTTGTTGGTTTCGGTAACCACGCTTGCATTACTGACCGCATTACTTTTTAAATCACCAGGCGTTTTAATATTCGTAATGTTCCGACTTGCCGCCAATGCAGAAGCAGAAACTTTTAATAAAGCCTCGTCCGCTGCTGTTAATTTGGTAATTAATTGGTCAACCTGGTCTAAGGCTTTCTTTTCAATGGTTGTATCTACTGTATTTGCCATTGCTTAGTTTTTTTTAGCTTTTTCACGCATTAACTCACCTAAATCTAGCCATTTACGCACGGTTATTTTCCTGGAGTCTATTTCATATCCTAACTGCAAAGCAGACGAAATAATCACCAATTGTTTGTACAATGACAATGTTTGTTTTGAGCCTTCTTTTTGAAGTTCGTCATTGATTAACGCAATGGCGGTTTTGATTCCAGGCAATTGAGCCGCTACGTTATTCAACTGTTCAAAATCCTCTGCGGGAGTAGCAAAATTATGATAAGGCATTTTGTACTTCCAATCTTTAATCTGCTGCACCATCATATAACGAATTCGCTGCTGATCGACAGAAGCACCAAATCCTAAACGCATACGCTCAACCAAAGCTGATACAACGGTATATTTTGTTTGTAGATTGTCGATTTTGGCAAGGCGTTGGATAAATGTTTGAAAAGCCTGGTCGTTGGTTGCTTTGTAATATTCATCATTAATTTTTTCCTCGAACGGTTTTATTAAATGATGATCCAATTTCTTTTCTTTTCCGGTGTACGTTTTCAAAAACCAATTATTGTCATTGGTTTTCCTGTACATATCAAAATTGTACAAAATCATATCATCGATCGATAAAAATACGTCTTCTATACTTAATTTCGGCTGTGGTTTTCTACCTGTGTACTCCATTTATCCGATGTGTTTATTTATGAAATCCTGCAATTCAGGTTTGATTATTTCGTAGTTATAGTAAGGCTGATTCTCTTTTGTGATACCGAAGATATTACTCCCGTTATCGTCCTGCAATTCGCTGCTTTTTGAATCCCTGGAGAATATTGTTATTGTGTTGTTCCGGTTTAGTAAATCAAATCCCCTGTAAAAATCCCCTGTATCCAACAACGTGCGCCTATTGTAAACTTCGCCCTTTGAGCGTTTTATTTTTATGGTTTTCGCAGCGTACGGTTTTAGCATTTCACCGTCAGAATTTATCCCTTTTTCAAATAATTGCATTTCCCGGTTAATATCCAGAATCTTGTCTTTGTTGCGGTCTATAATAGCGGTAACTTCTCCGGGTATTCCTTCCTTAACAAACTTCGCTTTATCCAATAAATCCCGAATCGTTCCCATAATCCAAAGATATTAAAAAAGCCGCCACAAAATGCAGCGGCTCTGATAAACTAACCCAATTATTTTTATCTGTAAATACGAACTTCAATTGGAGTATTTACCAACATATCATTTTCTAAAGCTGCGTTAACCAGATTGTAAGTGAATACCGTTACGGTGGTTCCTGTGATCGAATACCCCCAAAGCAGTTGTTTTGCTGCCGATGTTTTTGGAGACAAAATAATGTTTGTTTTCTCAACATCCAATCCTGATATTGAAATAGCAAATTTTCCAACTGTTGCATAGCCAAAGGCGGGTGTAACAGCAAGTCCATTTAATACCCCGGTAGCTATAGGCGCGGCCGTGCCTGTTTGGTTCAATACTGCAAAATAAGAATCGAATCTTACTTGCTGATCTACGTAGTCGGCAACAGACTTAATAGGGTTTCCTATTTCTGCTCCAGTCGTAATGCTGTCTGGCTCTGTTTTATTCGTAATTGCAGTGTCGATAATTGTATTTAATTCCTCTCGTGTCATTTTGTTTTGTTATTAAATTAATAATCCGATGTGAAAAGATTCTAATCATAAGCTTCACCACTACAACTCAAAACTTTTCACATCGGATATTTTTTTGTATTAAGCTTTTAGTTTAAGTTAAATCCCTTAACCGTAAACACCACCAAATACGCCCGAGTAGACCCCGGAATCTCACGCGCTAGCCAATGCGCTTGCTTCGTTTGATTTCGCCAGTCCGAAGTTAGGAGTTACGATAATCGGCACGCCCAAAGCAGCATCCCACAATTTAACCGAATAAATGCTTCCGGCAACTGCTGCGGGAACGGTTAGCGTGACGGTTTTATCTGTATTGTTGTAAACTGCGGTTCCTGTAGCGGTCACGGTTGTGGTTACTCCGGCTGTTGTTTTCTGAACTAAAAAGTCAGCAAGCAATAAGCCTTCAACCAAATGCGTTCTGTCTTTCAATAGCGGCGTAAACACCAATGTAGTGGCTCCGGCAACAACAGGATTTAAGGTGATTTCAACATCATTTACACCATCCAAATCACTTGGCGAGTAATCGAGTTCATCGGCAGTAATCCACGTTTGGCGATCCATGTCCTTGAAGTCAGCAATTTGCAAGGTCAAAACCTGACCAGAAGCGTTAACACCGTCTTTTCCAACGTATTTACCCGTTTGCATCATCGCAAGGTTAAACCCGCGCACAACTCCTGATTTCGTTTGAGTGAAGATTTTGTTCCCTTCAGTATCATATAAAGCCAAAGCGTACTGTCCGTTGCTGTTCATTGAGCGAAGTGCTTTCCAGAAGTTAACGCCGTTGTCAAAGGTGATGTTGTATTCGTATGGGTTTTCTCCGGCCACAACTTTTAATCCTGATCCTTCACGTGTGATGATATTCGGATCTGCGGTAGCATCTACAAAAGAAACCACGTTTTGCGCAATAATTAAATTGCCTTTTTGCTGTTGCTCCTGAATATAAGCCAACGACTTCCCTTCGTACTTGAAACCGATCTTTGAAAATTCCAAAGTCTTAATCCGGCTCCAATCGAATTTACAACCAGCCTGTCCGGTTCCAAAGATGTCACCGCCATCACAATTCACAACATTTAAGCTGTCTAATAATTCTTGTAATTCGTCCATTACTTGATGTGTTTAGATTGTTTTAAACTATCAATTTGTTTTTGTTCATTCAAAGCAATAGTGTGACCTGGCAGATAGTTTTTGCCGTCAACTAATATTTCTTTAGTTACTTTGAAATTACGTCCCTTTGGCGCTGCCTCGGTCTGTGTTTCTTGCGGCTGCTCTTTTGCAGTCGGTGTATTTTTTTTCATTTGATTAGAATTTAATTGTGTGAATGCAACGATCATTTATAATCATCGGATTCGTTAGCTCGATTCTCACAGCGTCCCAAATATCAATCTGTGGGTTTTCATCTTTTGGATCATTCCCGTAATTCGGGTAATTAGTCATTGTGTATTGACCGTCCCATTGAGTTATACCGCTTCGATTAAAACACTTTTCAATATTTGAAACCATCGGATAAAGGATGTTTTGGTAACTCATTGCCCACCTGTTTTCATTCAACAGGCTAACATCAGCATTCTGGCAAGCAATAATTAAAACCAAACGCGCAGAGGCTTCGTTTTTAATCGTGTTTTGTGTTGATGTTTCGCTTAACTGATAAATCAATGGATAAGGCGTTTTGTTATTCTCAGAAAACCTTTTAATAATAGCGTTCAGATGCTTGGTGTCGCCCCATTTGTAAACAGGCTTAAACCCATCAATCTCCGGCAATTGGTCAAACACTTCTGTAAGTCTGTTTTCAAGGATTATCATAGTCCGAAGGAGTTAATAATACCCGATCCGGTTGAAGCGTTTGGTACGGTAAAGAATGAATTATCATAAACATCCGAATTGTCCTGCAAAAACTGATACAGGGTAATTTCGTTGTTGTTTGTGAATCCACCCCAGCGCATACCCATTCCATTCCAATTGGTAAAGAAAGTGTAATTGCGTCCGTTTCTATTGCCGCCAACCATTCTGATAAACTCGTTCCAGGCTTTCGTTTGCGCAACGTTCGGATCTTGTCTTGTGCTGTTTTCTGCTTCAGGAACTTGCATTCCTGTATTTGAGTAAGTCCTGAAATCCTGACCCAGATAGTAAAAGAACACGTAATAAGCGATTAGGCTTACTTTTTTTGTTCCAATAGCATATCTTAGTCCGTTCCATTTTTTACCATCATAAACAACACCATCAACAAAGTCTTTCCATTTTTGCAAAGCGGTTTCCTTCCAAGCGCCGCCCTCTTCAAACTGATCGTAAAGTTCTGCAACTTGCGTTTGTCCTACAAAAGACAACAACAGCTCATACTCCCTTTGGTCGATTTCCTGCTCCAATAAAGAAACATTCGAGGGTGCCGAGCTTCCGATTGACGGCTGCGCAACTACTCCCGGAATGAAAACCGATTTGTTTGTGAAGTATGTGCTGTTGATAATCATTTGTTATTTCTGAACTTTTTCAACGTTTACGATTTGCTCAGTTTCTCTTTCCTGAACTTTAACACCTTCTTTTGCTTTTGTAGCAACTTTCTTGTCGATAAGTTTCTGGCCATGAATCTTGTGTACAAGTTCCGGTTTTTTCAACACATCATCGTTCAAAACGATAACCATGTAATCAGATTCTTTATCGAAAGTAGCCTTTCCGACTGCGTTGTGGTCTTTTTCTTCCAATTCAAACTTTGGCATTTTTTTACGTTTTTAGATTAATAATTAAACTGCTGGTTTCAATAAGGCAGCTTTAACGGTTGCCAATGTAAGAACCATCCAGGCTGGTTTTTCGTTTGCTGCAATTCTCAACAAAGAGAATACTTCGCCAATTGCTGTTTTCTGATTTTTGATGAATTGGTCGTTATACGTTCCAAATCTCAAAATGAAATCAGAGTGCCATTCTTTGTAAACCCCTGCTTCGCCAACCAATGCCGTACCTTGCGCAATCTTGTAAGAACTGAACACACGCATACCGTTGATTCTGTAAGAACCGTCGCCGCTTACAGTCATGTAAGGTTTGAATTGTGGTCTACCGTCAACGTCCTGCGTGAACATTGCTGCAAAAATATCGCTTGGGTTCATAATTACCGTGTCCGGAGTGAAATACATTCCTTCGATAACCGATTGTCCGGCAATGATTGCAAGACCGTTGTCCGGCACAACAAATGTGTCGTCAAAAACAGAGGTTGTGTAAGCGACTGCGTTTGTTTGGATTGTAGCAATTAAACCGTCTTGCCAAGCGCGAACAACTTTGTCCTCGAATAAACGAACGATTTCAGCGAACAACATTTCGTTGTCCATTTCGAATTCTTCCGTCCACTCAATACGACCAGCATATTTTTTACGCGGCGTACGGTTTTTAATGAACGTGTCTGAAGTCAACGGTTTTGTTCCGCCTTCCGCAACTACCGTTACAGCACCTTCCGCTGTTGCTTGCTCAGTCCTGATAACTTCGCTTGGCACTTTGGCAACCTGGCTGTTCGGAATCACTTCAAGAATGAAGTTTTTCGGGTAACGGATTCTTGCGATGTCGTTTTCTACAAGGTAATTTTCAACCAAAGGTAAAAGAACTCCTGTTCCGTTTGTCATTGCTGAAGTTGTAGTAAACATTGCTGCGGCTCTTTGCTCGCTGAAAGTAATCTCGAAATCCTGTCCCGTTTTAATCGCGTTAACGATTTCAGGTTTGTTTTTCTCGATCATTCCACGCAATTGGAACTTTTCTTTGTTGCTCAGAGTTTTGGTAGTTTGTTGCTCTACTTTTTCCATTGCTTCGGCAATTCCCCTGATCTGTGCGGCGATTGGCACGACTTTTCCGTCCTTGTCCTTTTCGGTTGCTCCCAAATGCGTATCAAGAGCCTCTTTAATAGCGGTTGATGCAGATTCGTTTTCTTTAGCTTGTCGCAATTCAAGAACAGCCTCTAATCCTTCGATAAAAGTAACCTGGCTATCGTCAAGTTTTGCGCCTCTTTGCTCTAAAGCCTTTCTTAATTCAAATTTTTCCATTTGATTATTTTTGTTTATAATTAAAAAATAGTAACGTTTGATTTTCTTTCTTCCGTTTGCGCAGTTTCAGGAGTGTTCGTCACGGCTGCTGATCTTGTAGCTAACAAATTGTGTAAATCGGTTATTTGCTCTGGAGTAAATTTATCCAGTATTGCATTTTCTTGTAATTCTATAAATCCTCTGGTTTGCGCCTTTGGATCTGCTGAAAAGTTAAGAACGGTAATTTCTCCTAACTTCAATTCTTTTATAACATAAGTGTCGTCTGTAGCGTCGTACTCCACCTTGTCCCACATATAATTAAATCCGTATGATAATTGCTGCATCATTCCGGCTTTTCTAAGAGCAACCACATCATCGGCGTATGAAACCCCGTCAATTATATCGCCCTCAAACCAAAGTCCGTAATCATCTTCCTGTAAAACGGTTGGTCTACATAAAGCCTGATCCGTTCTATGGTCTTTTAAAACCAATATTGGATTTCCGGAAGTACTACCAACGCCCCTGGCATTAAGACTGTTCAATGTTGCGCCTCGCATTACCTTTTCTTTGAACTCGTTTACGGAATTCCAGATGATTGCATATCCTTTAATCTTTCGATCATCGGTAATCTCCAATTTAGCGCGCACAGCATCAAACGGTGCTGATACCGGGTTTTTATATTTTTCTCTTTCGGTCTTAAATATTGCTAAATTATCCATTGTATTTATCTTCTAAATTTTTATAAGCATTCGTTGTATTTGCTCCGGCCTCTTTCATTTTTGCCAAATTATCGAGAAGGATTCCATCACTTTCTAAAGCTGTTTTCTTATCTTCTTGCAACGCTTCAACTTTACTGAAGTTCGGCCTATGAACTACACCATCAGGTAGGTAATACGCTTTATCCAACAATCTTGCCTCTTCTTCACAAACGGATTTAACTACATTCTGCCAAAGGCTTTTTTCTGCATCGTTTTTATTCGTGAAGGTACTGCTGCCTTTTCTCGGTATCAATTCAGGATCAACCCCGAATATACCCGCAATCGTGACCGCGTTGCTTTCGGTTTCTTCAAACGGCTGCAATTCCGCAATAGTTCCGAGTGTTTTAATGAACTGAAGCGGAATAGATGAAATCCCGATAAAGTTTTTATTTCCTGTAATACCGTTACGGTCTTGAAGGTCTTTCAATATTTCATCGCGTGTTGCCGGATCTACTGCTTCCTGTATGCTGCTGCTTCCTGCGCTTGGTGCTTTACTTAAAATACCGCCGTTTCCGTTCTTAGCGTACACATTGTAACGTGCTTGGTAAACCGCAAGGATATTGTCAATATTTCTGCTAACCCTGTTAAGAGGCGAAATTCCGCGGCCTTTTTCGTCCAATCCCAAAACCGTGCTTTGAGTAATGTATCGCGGATCGATATAATGCTGATACATAAAGAACGTTTTGTAAAACTCGATAAGTTCTCCTTTGTCTTTCATCAGAAAAGGGTTGGTTATTTCTTTTCTGAACACCGGAGCGGTAACATCAGGCTGCAATACCCAAATATTACTAATGTTGTCGTATGTCGGATTTACAATACTTTTAGGTGTTTTCGTGTACAAATACGCGTTACCATCTGAATACTTTGAAAATACGCTTTTATATACCAAATCATTCAAGCTGTCGAAAGGATTCGGACTTTTGTGCAGCTTCAAAAGATTTCCTGTTGGCGTATACAGTTCACCTGTCTTTTCATAAACCAATTCATAATCAACACTCGCTGCCCTGTCGGCAATGGCATCAATCGGAATGAACGTTTCCGCTAAGTGGCAAGCCAGGTAATACGGATTACTTTTCGCGTAAGTCATTAAGTTTTCACTATTCAAAGAACTTAAGTACTGATTGAAGTACTGAAACCAAGCACCGTCATTATCCTGTTCGGCATAGCCTTTCGGACTTTGCTTTTTCTCCTTACCATTCCACCACGCCATTAATTATAAAAGTAAAAAATCCCTGCACTCAATGAATGTAGGGATAAGTTAATATTTAGTTCTTTCGGCATATATGATATTGTGGCGTGTAATAAGTACTTTCGCAATGGTTGGATTTTTACCAACAACTCCCGGCTCACTCAGTCCAGCGTTTCTGTCTTTTGAATTACAAAGCTATGCACTTAGGGCAAATGTAATAATTTATTTTCAATCACAATGATATTTTTTGCAATGCGCTGTAATTCTTTTAATTTCCTGCCTTACATCGTACCAGAATGAATAAAATATACGCTTAGCTGTAAAGGATTTTTTTGTACTTGATTTTGATGATTGCCGCGGCTGAGCACAAACTATCGATTGCATCTTTTTTGTTTTTGTTGTCGCCTTCCCTGGCGTACCCTGTCGCATCTTCAATGAAACGCTTATATTCCGGTATTTCTTTGTAATTTTCATCAAATATAAAATATTTCAAAACAAATTCGTAATTGCTTAATATCCGGACTTCTTTATTGATTGTGCTTGAAAACGGTTTTATTTTAGCGTGGTTTGCCAAATCTCTTTTTAAAAGCAAGTAAGCGCCAACACCAACGCCGTTGACTTCCAAAAACGCTTCTTCAATGTATGATAATCTCATTTTCATTATTGACCTTTCAGTAACAACTTCAATACCTTCTTTGCTATGAATAACGTCTTTTACAAAACAGCTCAGTTGGTTATCTACAACAGCAACGTGCATCATTGGAATACTAAAGCTGTCCCCGCCTTTGTCTGCCGGATCGCCAACAGAGAATTTAAATACAATATTTTCTTCAGGAATATTATTTACATTTCCAAAGCGCATCATAGACAATGGCAGTAACTTGCCTTTCACATCGCTAGGAGCTTGCTGGTACTGAGTTTCAAAAACACGTTCGTCAGCATCCCTTATTTTCTGAAGTTCTGCTAACGTTTGTTTAAACTCCCACAGAGCGTGTTCTTTTCCGAATTCATCGGTTTCAATACAAGGTAAATTAATAAAAGTCCATTGGTCGCCCTCATTCTCTTGTAAATAGCCAATTAAATCTTTTTCATGTAACCTTTGACCAATAACTATAATTGGGGTATTTCGGCTGTTTGTACGGCTTCGTATAGTATTTTCAAATCTTTGGTTAACTCGATCCCTTTTAACGTCAGAATCAGCATCATCCGGCTTTAAAGCATCATCAATTATAATTGCACCAGCGAATTTGTTATTTACTGATTCGGAAGTGAATTCATCAATGTCGTCTTCATCAACTTCACCAGCTCCAAATCCCGTTATTTGCCCACCTGTTGCAGTAGCGTAAATACCACCGCCCTCTGATGTGTACCATTTATTCTTGGCCGTGCTGCTTTTATCCATTTTTACCCAAGGGAAAAGCCTTTTATATTCCGGTTCCTGAATAAAGTCCCGGACTTCTTCGGAGTTATCTAAAGCCAACGATTGTGAGTAGGAAAGATGTATGAATTTAGCCGCCGGATTAATACCTAATCCCATTGCTATAAGATTTTTAACTGCGATTTCAGTTTTGCCGTAACGAGGTGCAATAGCAATAGCAAGCCTTTTAATTTTACCGGACAAAACACCGTCAATCGCTTCGCAGATTATTTTGTGATGTTTATTTACAACAAAACCTCTTTTGAAACGCTCCCTGAAAAAGTACCTGGTAAAAAGAAGCGAATCAGAAACTAATGCGGCGCGTATCAGTTCAGTTTCTGTCAAAGTTTATCGAGGTTTTCCATTAATAACCTTGCTTCATCTGGAGTAAGTGGTTTTTCAGGACTTGCAATATATCCGCTGTGATCTATTGATTGTTTAGGCATTCCGTATCGATAAGACAGCCAAGTCTTAATTGCGTTGTGATCCTGTTCCTGAACCAAAGCGGCTAATGACTGCCAGGCAATATCCGGGACGAGTATAGCGTCCATCTTTTCAATCAATGAAATTTCATCAACTTTTGACGGTCTTCCTGCTCCTTGTCTTGCCCCTCCATGTTTCTTTTGTTCCATTTTGAAAAATCTTGAATAATCAACAAATATACAATTATTTTCTTTCCAAATTCACTACCCTTAAAAATTCATCAGTTCCGATTACTCTTAAAATCCAATGCGTTTGATCTCGGCCGGAACATTAAAGCCATGTTGTCCTCGTTTGTAATTGTTATTTTGTCTGTTATATTCATGATCTCTTCCCCGTAAACTTAATCTCACCTTTTTGCTCCAGCCATTGAACGTAGTTAGCGAGTACTTCATCAATGCAATAAGCTGAGGAATCATTGAGTATTGGGTAAATGATATAATCATCTTCATTCAATTCCGGCAGTTGTTTATCCAGATACTCCCGTGCGTTTTGTAAGTCTTTTTCTTGGTTTGTCATTGTGTTATGATTTTAGGTTATTTTCGTCCATGAATCAGCATATAAGCGTCACGCTGCTCCTGATTTGTTCTTTGTGTAATTTTGGTTATCTGTTTAAAAAATTCTGAATTTACTTTTGATCGTGTTGGCTTCACTTGTTCGTAAGTCAATCCGAAGTACTCACACATTTCAACAATCTTTTTTGCGACTTCGTGATTTGCTCCGGTACGCTGTCCGATTTGGGCGTTAACTGAATTGCTTCCCGCGGTTTTATGCCAATTTCCCTTATTCAGGTAGCCACATTCAATAACAACCGTAACGTCGCTTTCTTTATCTATCTTAAAATCGTGCAGCACTCTGTACAAATCAAAGAATCTGTAATTAAAAAGAAATATTTCCTTCCCTTGCTTAATAGCAACACCCGACTTATCAACGTCAGGATCAATGCCGATGTAAATTTTTTCCATTAATCAAATTTTAAAGTTATGTTTTCGTTCGGCTCCGGGATATCCGTATTAAAATACTCCAAAGTGAAGTGTCTTATTTCGGCTACAAAATCCATAAACTGCGATGTGCTTAATTCAGTTGTTGATTTTATGCGCTCGAGAACTTCCCCAGAATCCTCATTTACAAACAATGTTTCTTTTAAGAATTTTAGCTTTATTAAATCGTGCGTTGCTTCAGTTGTCAGAATGTGTCCAGCATCTTTTAAGCACTGCTTTACGATCGGTAAAATCACGCCCCAATAAAATGCGTTTTGAGGATTGCTGCGTTGTTTTTTGGCCGGTTGTAAAGTTACCAAAACATTCTTTCCTTCAAACGAATTTATCGCATCGATTATCAGGTTCCGGTTTCGCTTCAGTAATCCGTTCTCTACGGTTGATCGTATTTCATATTTCATCATAAGCGGGTTTTAAAAATCCGTTTATTGTTTTGGCTACTAGGATTTTCATTCGCCAAAGTCTATAGGTAGATTATTAATATCATGCATCGAAATGGTAAATCCGACATTATTTGTTTTTGCTAAAGCCATAATTTTTCGTCGGTCATCTTGTATCTTTTCGTTTACACCCCATTTGGTATAAAGAAAACTATCTTTTGAATTGTCAAATATTTTACCGTCTATAACTTTTTTAAAAGTTAACACATAAGAGTCCCCTGTATTTTGATCTACAACCATCGTTTCAATGTGTGTTTTGAGCTCTAAAGCATTAAATACACTCAGCGAAGTGCTGCATACATATTCGGTAAATTCTTTTATAAGATTATCTTTGTCTTGTTGATTCATGATTCTGTTTTTTAAAAAGGCATTTTTAAATATAATTCTTTCGCTTTTCCGACCTCTTCAATCGGTAATCGGTGTATCACGTAAGAAAACGTATTTCCGAATTTGTTTTTCTTATTCCTGCGGTCGGCAATAAGGTTTAATCCTGATCGGTTCAATTCACTTACTCGGGTTCTGAATCCTGAAAGCCACGGAAATTCCATAATAGAAACTGATCCGGTGTTGATTAAAGTTAGAAGTATTTCCTGCGCGTTGGTCTTTGGCTGCGGTAAGCCTCCGAAAATGTCTTGTTGTGTCTTCATAATATTTCTCCTAATCTAATTATAAAAACATCACCTTTCCAATCATCCGACCAGCTTTTCATTGGTTCTCCTACTGTTATCCAAAGCAGTTCAACTATGATAGTAGGAGCGTCTTTTTGATATCCATTTTTAAAAGTTACTGTATCAAATTGTTTTAAACAACCTATTTCACCTTGTAATATATTTGACCTAGCTTGACTAATTTCAAAATCTGCAAACTGCCATAAGTTTAAATTAGTCAGCCTTTTAATCCAATACGGCTTTATTTCTCGATACTCTTCTTTCTTTTCGCCCGAAGCAATCATATCAAACCATTTCTTTTTAAGCGTTAGATGTAGTGTTTTATTTTCCATAATTATATTTTTAAAATTAATATTCTTCTACTAAATACGGCAAAGCATCTTTGTTAATGTCAAACGTAAAGTCGTCAAAATGATAGCCGCGTGAATATGGATTTGAAACGGTAACGGTTTTGTCAGGGTTTACTTCCAAGTTTATAACGCTTTCCGCTTTCTTCAAAACATAAGTTCCCAAATGTCCTAAAGGTTTTCCTGTTATCGCACTTTTGTGTATTACCGTTGTAACGTGAATGTTATAATCATAAGTCCACCGCATAACGTAATCGGAAGCCTCTTTGCTCATTACAATGTCGTTTGTGTTTTCGACCAGGTCTGCAATTCCATCAATTGAAATTAACTTAACCGGGTTTTTGTAAAGCGTGTTCTGGTTTTTTAAACAATAGTCAATCAATCCCAATCTTTCTGGCGATGATAAATGCCTAGTCGCATATCCTTTGTAATGCTCGTATAAAGTTCCTGTGATTTCCTGAACACGCCTAAACGTTCGCTGCGTATAAAATCTACCCTGCTCCGTGTCAAAGTCCAAAATCGTATAATCTTTATCTCGGTGCGTTTTGATGTTAGGGAACAGCTTGTTTGATTGACCACCAATGTATGAACCTAAAAAGGCAGATTTTATAAAAGACTTTTTTGCTTTTGATACTGCGATTATTGCAGAAAATTCACTTGCAGTCATTACCGGGGTATCGTACCAATTGCCTTTGTATTCATGCTGACCGATTGATAAAAGCGTTTCCGGCTTTATAATTTCCTCGCTTAAGTCCACAAGGCAACTGTAAGCTATGGCAGAATAATCTTTTTCTTCTATTATTCCTTTTTCGAGGTTGTCAAAATTTAAATCAGCCATAGTTTTCTATATCTTTTATGAAGTCATTGCAGGTTTTGTAAAAGCTTTTTGAAACGTTTGAAAGGCTCCAATTAGAATTCAGTTTATCAATTATTGCCTGTTGGCTCTGCTTAACGTCCTCTTCGTTTATCATGTTGAAAAAGGCGATCTTATCCGCTTCATTCAATGCTTTAGTCAACGAAAACAAATGCACATCCATATTTGTTTTTAAGTCGTGCGCCATTTGCATTTTCGCATCTCTAATGTTTCCATAATACTGAACGTGGTAACGCATCATGCAGCAAAGCAGTTTAGAGAAAAGAATATTATCAACTGCGGTTTCTTTTGCGTTTGCCTCTACGATTTCGTTTAGGTGTTTTAACGCTTCGATGTCCTGCGGATAAACCCGATCTTTGTTCTTTTGAAATACATTGAATATTCTTTGTATCGCGTTGTGGTCTTTCCAGGTTCCCATCAGAATAATAGTTTTTTAGGATCATTATTTGATTCTGTCGCCTTTTGCTGATTTCGTTTGTTCATCCAATTAACAAAATGGCTTTTGTAATCTTTCAACGTGGTTTTGTTTTCAGACTGTGATATTAAATGCAAATTGAAATTTTTTAAAGCTATTTCGGTTTTGCCTTTCAGAACCACTTTTTGCATTTCGATTGTTTCGATCCACGTTGGTTGATCCAAGCATTGTTTTGAATACGAATTATGTTTAATAACCAAAGGGTCGTTGTTGTCTATTTTAATTATCTCTTCTTCTTTTATCTTATCTTCTCTTATGGCATCGTTTTCGCTTTGCGACTTTAATGCGGTCGCATTGCGTTCGCTTAAATCCTTTTGTTTACGGCGTTTTTCCCAACCTTCTTTTGCGTTTTTGCTGTTTTTTTTACTTACATCACCAAATTCTTCGAGTTGTTCTGAGAGAAATTTAATAAAGATATTGCCGTCAATTACTTCAATTATCTTTTCCTCGCAAAGCGAATCATATGCGGTCGCATTGCCAGCGCATAACTTTTGTATCGCTAACTTTAAAGGCAAATCCCCAAGCCTTGACCAATACATTGAACAGGTGTCTATAAACAAACCCTTATCATCGCGGCTGCACATTTGTATGTTTCCGTTTTCCCATTGGTTAGGTTCAAATTTAAAATATGGAAGTTCTTTAGCCATTTTACAATTTGATTATATTTGAACCTCTTTTTTTGTAATTTATAATATTCTCGAAAGCAGTAATATAATCAGATGAATTTGCAAATCTAGGAACTTTTAAAATATTGTTTCTTATTATGTTCAGTTGCGCTGGGTTAGCTTTTTTATAAAGAATGATTATAGCCCTTATAAAATCCTTTGTTTTATAGAAAGGCAATTTCTCTAAAGAAAGTATGTATTCAGCAATTAAATCTGAATCATTTTGAACGTCAAAAATTTTCCCTTTACGGATGTCAGATGATTTTATTTTTCCTTGTATGGTTAAATTTATGGTACTTGTAATACCAAACTTATATTTTTCTTCAAACTTTAATAATTTCCTGTAACAGTCCACGCCCTGATCCGCAAAACTTTTTATGTAGTCAATTAATTGCCATTGAGCCTGACTTGAATTTAAAGCCATTGTTTTAGCGATTATATCACCTTCTATTACTTCATACTGAACCGGAAGATTTAAAACCTTTAAAGCCTCTAATCTATGCTGGCCATCAACAACATTGAAATCTTTATCAACCAAAACTGGCCGACCTGGGATAACTCCCCATTCCTTAATAGATGCAATTATTTTTTTAACGACAGAATCTTTAACTTCTCTATTACTTGAAAGTAATTTAAATTTTGAATAATCTTTAGTTTCCATAATATTTTAAAATAAAAAATCCCATCAGTTTGGAAGTGGAGTTCCGCCCTGATAGGATGATAAAAAATGTCTTTAATGTATCGATGCTCCACCAACAATACTGACGCAAATATAGTAAACGTTTTAATAAGTAACAAAAAAAGCCGGAGAAATTTCTACAAAACTCCGGCTTTCACCAAACCAAAATCAATTATGAAGTTGGAAAGGTAGGGAAAAAACAAACACAACCTACCGAAACATTATTGCAAGTTACTTTATCCTGCGATGAGGTATGCGACTTATTTAATTCACTAATAACTTTTCCGTACATTTCGTTAAAATCGGCATACTTTTTCAAGTCTGGGAACACTTTAAGATAATGCACGATTAAAGAATGATCTTTGTTTACTTCCTGTCCGATTTCAAACAATGAAGTTGATACCCTTTTCCTAGCAATAGCGGCATAAATTATTCTAGCGTAAACAATGTTCCTGGCGCGGCTTTTAACGCTTATGTTGGCTCCTAAAGCGATGTTTGTTGCTTCTCGGATTTGTGATAGGGTTGTCATTAGAATTGTTTGTTTTTATTAATTCTCTCAATATACTCATTCTTAATAACAACCGCCTCTGCAATCCTGGTGTTCATCAGGTCAATAATATCCTGATCTCTTTTAACGACAATAGAATGCCAATACTCTTTTCCTTCGTGAACCATGTAATTAAAAAAATAGCATTGTTCAGTTTTGGTATCATCCATCTGCTTCTGCATCTGAAAATTATACTTTGGATCTATTTTGCCGTCAGCTACCAATTTAAAAAAAGTGTTTGGTTTTGGGCATTTTATTTCTAAAGTGGAATTGTTTGAGCAAATAGCATCTGGCGAAGATCCGCTTTCCTTGTCTTTGCTTTTAAAGAAACCGCAGCATTCAGCTGTCACAAATTCCTCAGCCATAAGTTCGGAGAATTTATTAAAGGCCAGCGGTTCTAAATCTATGCCTCGCTGCATATCAAAAGAAACATAATCGTCTTCGGAAAAATCACCCTCTAATTGCTCAACGGCTTTTTCAAAAGCGTAAGTGTTGCCTGTTTCTCCAAGCCCTTTAATACCCATAAGTTTATGGATTTCGCTTGCTGTAAAACGCCCAAGTCTTTGAGCGCTCCAATCATCGGTTCTTTGTAGATTATTTTCCATCGTAAGCTAAGTATTTTGTTTCTATTTCCGGTGTTACCTGATAATTTTTTTTGACGCTTTCAATTGTCGCCTTTGCATCAAAAGCCTTTTTAAACATTGATTCGTTAAAATCAGGTTTGGTCTTTTTTTCTGCTGGCTGAATTGGTTTTATCCGAACCCCATCAGTTATGGCGCCCATCATTTTAACATTGTGGTCAACGTAAAGTTCAATTCGAATTCCTTTCCAATTTTCAATGATGTGGCACTCTTTTCCCTCTAATCCGTTTTTCTTAGCAAACCCAGATAGAATTTTGTTATTCGTTGAGTTAAGTTTTAAAGGCTTAATTGCTTCTAAGAAATAACAAAATATTCCGTCCATTTTTGTACCGGAAACATCCACTCCTGTTTCGTATTTTACATCCTTTATTGTGAAAATCAAAGGAATTCCATCCGTTTCCATAGCATCCAAATCGGCAGATGCTAAATGTGTGCTTTTTCTGTACTTTCTCCAATCTGTTTGTTCACTCATGACATTGAATATTTAGGTGTTTCACAATCCGGATTAGCACATACAGTCACTCCAAGCGCATTGACCATGCTATGCAAGTGCTTGCAAGGCTCTACAATCTCAAACTCCATATCCGAAATTGGATTTAAGTAATTAGGATCGTTTACACGAATCTTTAATGCTTTCTTGTCTGCAAGTATCGAAAGTTCTTTTAGATCGTTCTGAGCCTCTTTTAAGGCGTTTTCCAAAGCCGCTATTCTTTGCGCCTGGTAAAGTTCTAATTGGGTTGGTTCGTTTTTCATAATGATTGTGTTTTTTCTCTTTCGGTTAACATCGCATCGGCGAATTGATAGGATTTTATAGACAATTGTTTTAAATTGTCTTCTCCATTGCTTTTTTGAACGTCTGAAGATAAAATTCCCTGTAACGCTTTCGCAGCGAAATAATCTCTTAAAGTCATTCCTGTATGATACGCGTTGCCTATGTTAATTGGAAACGCTAATTCTTTTTTGTTTTTCATAATTTAATTTGTTTTACAATTCTACTTAATAATGTTTTCCATCCGAGTTCGTTATTCATCCCTTCAATGGTTTTTTTGAGTTCGGATAAGGCTTTACGGTTGCGTTCGTTCTGAGCGTGCAATTCTTCTAAATACCAATCCATTTCTTCACTTTCAATTCGCTGGTTGTCCTCTTTAAGATTTTCCCAAGCTTCGTGAATATTGGCGGCTTTGAATTGCTCCGGGTCTGGTGTTAAGGTTGGGTCTGGCATGGTTACACAAATTGAAGTTTTTTAACAGGCTTGTCATTTTCCGTTTCAAACAATGATGTGAAATCCATAATTTTTGGAATGTTATCAAGTTCGCAGAGGTATTTTACTACAGCGCAAAGACCTTTGAATTGCTTGTCCTTGTTTTTACCGTCACGGAATCCGTCAAAAGAAGCTAGAAATATTTCTTCTATAGTAAACAATTCTTTCGTCGAATAGCCTGTTTGCGAAATTAATTTTTCTCCATCCTGAATGTTCCCAAACTCTTTTGATGCGCCAGGAGTAACAACAACTGCCCATGAAGTGTTATTATTACAGATATTACCTACCGCACAAGCCTCACAGTTCCATGCATTCAACCTATTCCCGTGAAAAGCATTATACAATTTGCTAACTGCTTCTGTAAATCTTTTCGGTAATTCTTGTTGTAGTGTATTCATAACTCTATTTTTTTAATGCTTCCTTTTCGCAAGCGGTTAGATTGGTTTGTTGAATGTTTTTGATTAGCTTATTCCCGTGCTCCACTAAAAAAGCTTTCAGGTCGTTGTAGTTCTTTTCTGTGAAGTTGTTTCGGGCAATATCAGCTTTGCAGTTCCTAAATGTTCCGTAAGAAATAAACATTGCTTTTGCAGCGTCTTGATCGGATATTTTAGCGTCTTGGATTAATTGGATAATGTGGTCTTTGTAGTTCATAAATATAGCGCGTTACAGCCGCGCCCCTGATTTGTTTGTTATTTTTTAATTTCAAAAATTATTTCAAACTTTGAATACTTGAATATTTTGTTTAACGTTTTAATCCTTTCAATAGCTTGCGAATACTTTTCGCATCTAATGCTGTCTAATTTTTTACGGTTCATTAACACCTTGAAGATTAAATTTCCTTCAATAGTTTCGTTTGAATTTTCTTTTACAATGATCGTTTGCATTTTATTTTATTTTAAGTTATTGTTATCTGAGTTCAAATATACATTACAAATCTGTCATGTACAAACAATTCACAAACTTTAACATTTTAAGTAAGAAAATCCACCGATTAAAGTGGATTTTGTGAGGTTATTCTGTTAGTCCGTAGAACTCATTATTTCCGCAATTGGGACAAACGGATTCGTACATTAGGTATTCCGGATCGGTTCGTTTTTGCCCCCTTTCAGAATCCAATCCCTTCCACTTACATTTACGCTTTGTACATTCGTAGCGTTTCGGTTCCTCTCCGAATTTCGTGTATTTTGACTTCTTTTTACGGTATTCGTGAGTAATCGCCTTTCCGTTTTCATCTTTTCCGAGTAATAATATTTTCCCTGCCATAATATCAAAATCTAATTAAGTTAATTATTTAGCTGCCAAAATTCCACCCGTAAAAGCCGCCAAAGCTATTGCGACAATTTTCCAAAAAGGGCTTGGTTTTTTTTCTTTTAAAACAGCAACGTCAATTTTAAGTCCGCATTCGATGTCTTTTTGCTTAATTACAAAATTGATCGTTTTCTCATTATCAGCAATAACGTCTTTCAATCGTTTATCCTGGTTCTCAACAATTACAACGCAACTGTCAGCGGCTTTTATTAAATTGGATATTTGCTGCTTTTGGGATTTGTCGGTGTAGTACATTTCAATCAATCGCTCTGTAGTTGGCGGTTGTACTTGTGATAGCGCCGGGATTGTGAATAGGAGTAGGAGTAGTTTTTTCATAAGTCAATTATATTTAATTCTTTTCCGGTTAATGCGAAGTAGAGGTTTTGTAATTGGTGTACGTGTTTGCATTCTTTGAAATAACTTGGCTCTAAAGCTTCATCGCCAAAAGTAGACGTTACAAATGTTTTAGAGTTTATGTGTATTGTTAAAATTTCTTTATTAATTGACGGCATTACTGTCATTCTGTGCCAACCGTTTTCATCCTGATGAAAACCAAAATTAATCAACCATTCTTCAGTCAAAGGAATGTATTCAGTAAACCAACCACTTTTTAACGGAAACATAGACCTATCAATAACATAAGTCGTTAAATCTTTTTCAGACACTTCAATAACCTTAAGTAAAGTTTTAGAAACGCCGTCTTGAAGTAAATTTCCTAATCTAAATTGTGTATATTCCATAACTACTCTCCTTTCTTTAACCAACGTTGAAAATCCTCACTATAAATAACCGAATCAGAAACTTCGATCACGGGTTTAATCTTAGCCGATTTAACTGCCTTTTTAACGACTTTCACATCAGATTCGCTGCTTTGTATAGCTGATGTGTTTTTGGTCAAGTTATCGGCTGTTTTTTGACTGATTGTTTCCTTTACGATTTGAATTTCGGCTTCTTTGGTTTGGATTGCCTTTGCGTCCCTTACCGCCTTATCAGATTTGTAAATGTAAACCGATAATCCGATAATGCAAAGTATGCAAAATATAAGTCCGATTCGCTCCCAATTTTTTCTTGGTAATTTGTCTTTTGTTTTGAATTCCATAGTTTAATTATGTTTTGATTTTATATAGTTTACTACCAATTTCATTGTGTTTAAAATTGCCCTGATTAACGTTCCAATGGCCAATCCTGCAATTGCCTGAACTGATAAATCACAATTCTTTTCAGCCTGTGAAATAGCTATCATATTCCATCCGAAATAAGTATTGTAGGAAACAAACCATATAGCTAGTATTAAGCAGATAACTTCAACTGTTTTAATCTGTGTTAGAATAATGCTCTTCATTTTTTTTAAGTGTTAAATTAACCCCGTCCATCAACTCTTGAAATTACCACATTTCGACCGTTATTAAGGTTAAATCGTGGACGGGGTGTTTTGGTTTAGTTTAAATCTGGCCACTGCACCTCAAAAGGCATTTGGTCAATTATTTTTTTAGAAATAGTTGTGTTCAAAAGCAAATTCTTTAACTGAATGAATGTGATTTCTGAATTAGTGAAAAATATTGATTTTGAACCAGGACGCTTATCCTTGCAACTTCCTTCAATAGCGCAAATAACATATCCTGCGAAACTGTAAAATTTTACTGTTCCATTTGATAACCCTTCAAAATCAATACGATGCGGTAACCTTTCAGGATTGAATGGAAAATCTCCAAAACTTTTATGATTCTTATGCATAACATTTTGTCCAAGCTCAAAAAAATAATGTCCTGCTGAATCTAAATCAGTTCCAAAATAAAATAACTTCATAGCGTTACTGTTTAGAATTTATAAGATCGATCTGAGCGACTATTAAAGCTCCTGCCTTTGCAAGTTCTTTAATTCTATTTTCTGGTGTTGGCTTCCAATAAGCATATTGCCATGGCCAAAGTTTTTCGTTAATTATTTTGCCAGCTCTATAAAAAAGAAATTCATTTCTAATAGAATTCGGCAGGGCGTAGCAAATAGCAGCACGTGCCAGCTCTTCTTTTTTGTAACCCGAATCGTGATTTTGATCATAACCTTCACCTACAATTTGCCTGGCTCTTTCTTCTGAAATTAATTCAATTCCTGTCTTCATAATCTTTAAATTTAATTGGTTAATACTTTTTATTTTAGTTAACATTAAAAATTTATGTGTTAACTGAATTGGTTTTTGTTTACTTAACGGGCGGTTAGTGTAGGGTTATTGGCAATGAATTTATTTTTTCCGTGGTAACAAAATCAACAAAACCGAAACCTTGAATATCTGCCGTTTCTCTAAACAACAATTGTTTTGCTCGATCTTTTTTGATTTGTTCGATAACAGCGTCTTTGGTGTAAAGGAAGCTATTCTTTGAGTTATCGAAGATTTTACCTTCAATGACTTTTTTGAAAGACAAAACAAACTGTTCGCCGTTAGAATCATTAATTACCATTGTTTCAATGTGAGTTTCTAAGCCCATCATATTGAAAAATCTTAACGATGCCTCACACATCATTTCCGTAAACTGTTTAAGAGACTGTTCTTTTTCCTCTGCTGTCATATCTATTTAATTTTACTCTTTTTGGGAGTGGTTAATATATTGGAACTGGTCGAAAGCTTTTATTAAAAGCATAAATTACCGCATCCCTTACTCGTTTTGTTTGCTTTGATTTTTTCTGCTGAATGAGTTCAAATTCTTTCACGATATCAATTCCTTTTAATATATCTTGACTTTTCGCACTTGAACCCATATATCCCATTGCAGCAAATCCTGCCAACATTAGAGCCATTCTGCCCGTCTTTGACACAACCTGGTTTCGTGGAATTTCCTCGTACTCTATTCCGTTAATTTCCATAACTACAATTTTAAAGTTGATTTTTCTATGTACTCCGATTCCGTTCCTAAATAGTGGTGTAATACCGTTTTTGATTGTTTCATTGCTTCATTTTTCTAATTCTGTCAAACAACTCTTTTATTTGGTTTTCTCCATCAACACTCCATGACGTTGTTTTTAAAACAAAATATCCGTCACCGTCGTTATCAATTCCTAAAGAGCTATTAAACTCAATTTCAATTATCTCAATGTCGTTTTCAGAATCATTACAATTTGGTTCCTGAGAAAACTCAAAACTACACTTTACAAGTTTTGGTTTTTCATCGGTGTTTTCTTCTTGTGTGTTCATTGCTTAAGGTTTTTCATTGGTTTCTGATAGTGAGGCGAGAGCTTCTTTTGCAATGTCTTGGCATTCCTCATATCCAGCATCAATGTGTTTTATTGAGGCTATCTTCTCCAAAGCCGTTTTCATTTCCTCAAATTGGGTTAAGCGGGTTTCAACTTCAGTCAAATAATGATGAACTTTTGAGTTTGATTCCCTGCAAAGTAAATTTGTTCTTTCGATCATTTGGATAATTTCCGTAGTTTCCGGCATAGCCATTAATTCGACTAAATTCACATAGGGTGTTAAAATGTTTCTGAATCTTTCGATTGGATTTTCTTTCGTTGTATTCTCCATGATGTTATGATTTAAATTCTTGTTGGTTTAGGTTTCATTAATATTAAAAATCATTTCCGCTCCATGCGTAATCACTCCATTCATCCCCTAGGTTTTGAGATTGGGAAGGTTTATTAAAATCGTAGCTTTTATTATTTGTGCTGCCGTTTTTCTTTGTTACCTGATTTGTTGGTACTTCGGTAAATGTATTTTTTATAAATAATTTACCCGTTTCTTTCTCTTTTGAAACATCAAAAACCTGTTTCCCTTTAATGTGTACTAATCCGCTTTTTACTCTATTATTTGCCATAATCTTATTTTTTATTTGTTAACTGTGTGGTTGGAGGTTAGAACTGCCCAACCTCTTGAAATTAGTTCTTCTGTTGATAGTCCGTTGAATGGCAGTAAATAGCCTTTTGAGCGTAGGAAGTCGTAAGCGTAACAATTAAACCCAGTCGTTCTGTTATCATCCCATGACTCGCCATTGTCCCATTCAACCAATCCCGTTTCAAAATCTATAATTATAGAAGGAATCGCCCTGTATGACTTAACATCTTTTTCAAATATTGTCAAGTCTGTTTCTGTTCTCGAAAGCGTTTCATAATTATTGTATTTTAGAAAAACACATAATTCAATAGCATCTTCATCAGATATATCAGAAAGTGGTTTTAAAAGCATATATACTTTATCGAATTCTTCTGGACGCCAATTATTATACGTGTCATCGTCTCCTTTTGCAACAAATACTTTTTGCCACCAATACTGCGCAAAAAACTTTGCTTTATTCTGTAAATTATTTTCCATATCCCCTATAATTTTTGTGATGCCAAAGCATCGGTTAAAAGGAATTCTATTCTAGCCTCTGCTTCTTGCAAAGTGTCGTACCTCTCAATATCATCAAACAGGCTTTCTGCAACGCAATAAATCTCAAAACTGTACATTGTGGCTTTGCACGGATGTAATAATGATATTTCTCCTTTTTCGTTTTTGTATCTGACAGAATCAGACAACACCCCTTCAATTCCTGTTTTTAATGTGGTAATTTCCATATCCCTTTATTTAAGTTGTTTATCCCGGAGTTCTCGGAATTTTTTAATTACGTTTGATAAATCTAACCCTATTGAGGTCGCTATTTGAAAGGCGGTTTTAAACTTCATTTCAGATCCATTGTGCCAATCATAGAAGTTTTGCAATGGAATATCTGATTTTATAGACAATTCTCTTTTACTGTGCTTTTCTTCGAATATTTTAAGTAGGTCTTGTGTTGTCATTTAATATATTTTAAAGTTCTCATAAATCAAATCTTCTTTCATTTCTTCAGTATTAGATAATCCTAATTCTTTTGCTATTTCGTAAATATCAGCAGCGCGATCGAAAGTAGTTTCTTTTTGGTCGAACTCGTTTCTTAATATTTTAGAAAGAGTTTCTTTTTGAGTTATAGATAATTGGCTCATAATTAATCGTTATTGAATGTTTTCCCGTCATACCAAAGTTCAGCACCTGCATTGTGATTTACTCTAACTGAAGTTTTAATGTTTGAAAAAACTAATTCATTAAAGTAAACAGTTTCATAACCCAATCCGGCAGACTTTACCATTTTGTTTGATTTTACAATCGTAGCTTTTAAACCTTGTTTTATTGATTTCCAAGCCATTTTCAACGCTTTAGAAAAAGTTACATTTTCCATTCTGAATATTGACCAAGCTGATTTAAAAAGTAGTGATTTCATAATATTTATTTGTTACATTTTGATAGAGCAAATTACGGGAATTCTTAATTAACCCGCAAGCAAAAAGTAATTTATTTTCGTCTTTTCCGTAAACTTTAACACATTCAAACAAAAAAACGCCCCAATTAAGGAGCGTTTGTAAGAATAGTAGTGTGATTGTTTTACCACCTGGCTTTTGAATTCCTGATGTCATAATGAATGAAGTTAGGATAAATGCCCACACCGCCTTGTTTCATTTTTTTAGTAGCGATTAAGGTTTCAATAGTTGCCGCCAAAACTTTAGGAGAAATATCTTTCGCATTAATATCAGCAGCCGAGCAAGTCAAGTGTTGACTGTTTTTTGCGCCGCCAACTTTTTTATTGTGCGCCGGAGTTCTGTAACCCGATCCTGTAATTGAAACTGGAACGCCTAAATAATCCCGAAGCACTTGCAAGTTGTTTGCGACTTCCTGAGCGTTTTTAATGTACTTTTCCGGCACTTTCGTCCCATCCTTACAATCGAACTCGGCTAAGCTAAAGTTTTTTGTTAATTTCATCTGTACTTCCTTTTCCTAATAAAATCCTGAATTACCCCAACGGCTATAAATAAAAAAACTCCGAAGCCGATTAATGCAAATATACAAATTGGGATGAAATATGATAGTGTGATTTGGATCATTTAAGAGCCTCTTTTAATTCTTTGGTATAAATGTACGCTTGCTGTTCGGATTTGCTAAATTCGTTCTTATAACAGTTGTATTCTATGCGGTATTTGTCTAACGGATCGACTACGGAAACATAAGGCTCTGGTTTAGGTTTTGCCCGGTGCGGCATTTCGCTGGTGCAAAGGACCAAAACCAACCCCATTAATAATATTTCGTATAGTTTCATCATTTAATTTTTAGTTTCGTCTTAATGGTTTTCACATCGAGTTTAATGCTATCCATTTTCGGAGTTCCTATCTTGTAAAACTGGCTGTTCTCAATCAGCAAAGATTTGTTTTCCCTACGAAGGTCTTTATTGTCTGAGCGAACTTCGTTATACAATATGAATAAACTGTTGTATCTTTTATCTGCAAGTTCCTGAATCTTAGTGGCCGACCTGTCATTTGCCCACCCAAAATATAACACCATTCCAACAACCAGAATTGTAAACTTTTTCCGATCACTGAAATTTGCGAAATTAAATAAATCGGAAACGTTAGGCATTTAGTTTACTTCGATGTTGTTGATTTGGGATTGTTCGGTTGGCGTTGGCAACCATTGATCGTGTGTAATACTATCGCTCATGTTCTTTGTTTTCAATTTCTGCTTTAGTTTCAGCATTTTCTCCAACGCCCGTAACTACTTTGTCTTTTGCTAATAATCCGATACCAATAGTACCGAAAAAAGTAGCTGCCAATCCAACTATTTTAAGCCAGTTAGGAACTACTTCTAATTCTAATTGTTGAATCGCTGTTGGCACTAATCCAAGTGCGGTAACGATTGATGCTAGGGTCGTACGCCAATTTTTCATTTCTTATATTTTTTAATTAACCAATACACAAATTGCACAATCGGCAAAATGCAAATCACTAAGCAAATATAGAAAAGTATTTCCGATTCTGGAATAAACGCCCATAGGATAAATGCGATCGGTGCGCCAACTGTTGACCAAAACACATCGCCCCATTGCTGTATTGCGTTAAAAACGACTTTCTGCATCCATTCGTACAGAAACGCTAAGCAGAATATAGCAAAGGCGTAAATGAAGTATTTGATCCAATCGAGTTGATATAATGTTGTTGGCAAGTCATTCCAAACCAACTTCGGTTCTTTATGCGGCGTTGCGCCCCAATATATAAAGTCGTAAATAAAAGCCGTTCCGACTATTAGATGCAACATTCCTTTTGATTGCCAGAATGTTTTTAGGATGTTTGATAGGAGTTGCTTCATCACGATTTGTTTTCAATTGGCTTATTGAATTCAAAGTCTAATCCGGTCAAATTCAATAAAGCGTTATCAATGCAATCGCCTCTATTTTTAAATCCTTCCGAACTTGCGCCAATGATTTTACCGTTATGCGCTGATTTCAATTGCCAACGCCATTGACCTCGCCAATTCTTTTTTAGTTTGAATATTGCTGGTTTTGCCATAAGTAAAGTGTTTAGATTGTAAATGTAATAAAAAAATCCTTACTCGGTTAAAAACAAAAAACCTCACTTTTTACAGCGAGGTTAAAAATATTTATTATGAAAGTGTAAATGTAGGGAAAATTATTTTAGGTTTAAAATAAAGTTGTTTGCTCTTCAGGTTTTGTCCATTGTTGCGCCATCGCATCTGCAATTCCCTGAAATGTTTTGCTTCTTAAAGTTCTTCTTTGTTCCGGCGTTTTAGCATCTTTTAAAGCTTGGTAATACCACATTGGCATTCTTTTTTTTGCGCCTTTCGCACTTGTGAATTCAAAAAATTCGCCCTTTTCTACAATCTTTGTATGTTGTAGTTTAGGCAATCCTTTTAACCATAAACACGTGCTTTTTTGCGCCTTATCTCCAAATTGCCAAGGCTGAACAATTTGATCAGGCTTTCTATATTTACCGCTCATTATTCCGATTGGGTTTTCAATGCATATTTTAGGAATCTCACTATTTACTAATTGCATAAAAAAGTCAATGCTTTTACCTTGGCTTCCGTCTGCTATTTTCCTTTCGAAATGCCTTGCGCCCGAAACTGCCAAATCGGTACATGGCGGGAAAAATATCCCAACATCCCATTTTTCAGAATTTATAACTTCAAAAATGTCTTTCTTAAAATGCCATTCCGGATGCCCGCCGGAACACGGTAATAAATCGCAGCTATACGCTTCGTGTCCTAACGCTCTAAACGCTTTTGTAACCGCCTGGCTTTCTTCGCAGCCAACTAATATTTTAAGTTGTTTCATAATTTTTTTAAATTATCCGTGACTGCTAAGCCTTTTTCGATTAAGCCGAAACGCCAATCGAAGTGATTGCCATCTAATAAAACACAAAGTTTATCGTATAGTAGCAGGTTAATTGAGTAATATGTTTTTTCCTGAATAGCTTTAATGAAGTATTCACAGGTGTTAGAATTTAAAATATCACACAAGGAAAGCATTAAATTATAGTTTTCAGAATCTTCTTTTAATAAATCTGAAATTGGTCGAAGTAAAGGTTTGAATACCGTAATATCCAAGGCGTCAATATTTGTGCTTACCTCTGAGTATTTTTCATTCCAAGAAATTCCATTCACAATTTCTATTCCTTGGTTTTCTTCTGTGCAAATCCCGGTTAATCTGTAAGGCAAATAAGGGACTAAATGTTTTAATTCTAATTTTTCCATAATATAAATAAATAGAAAATGCCCAAACTCGCTACAAGAATGGGCATTTATCCAATTAAGTTGTTTCCTTAATTTTAACTGAAGTGGTAGCGACAAATCAGTTCAGCAAACATACAACTTATTTCGGAATCTCAACCAACAAACTATTACTTTTTTCAGTTCTCCAACCATCAGAATTTTTGCCTTTCACAACGTATATCACGCTGCCTTTGAGTTTATCTGCCGCATTGAATGTTATTGTTATGAACGTGTTTGCGGTCTTTGTAAGATAATTTTCACACGCTGCCCCCGCCTTTTCTGAATTATCACACGTCGGGTTTCTGTAAAGTGAATATTCGGTAACGGGGAAATTAACCGGAATACTCCATTGCAATTTTACAGATGTTTTGGTAAGTGATCCGGGAACAATTGACAAAATCGGCGCATTGCTTACTTTTGGAACGGGCGGCACGAATGTAACTTTTACTTTTTGCTGCGCTCGACCACCTTTGCCGTCCGTTACTGTAAGCATAAAATTACAAGTCCGTGAAATTGTTGGATAAACGTTCCATTTGTCACGCAAATAAAAGTTCCGGTAGTTCAGTTTTGAAGGCAACACGCTTGCGAACATTGATCCCGAAAAGTTAGTGGATTTCGGTATTGTATTGGCTATTACCGTCGGGTCGATTTCATCCCATTGGTAATACAATTCGTCACTGTCCGCATCAGTTGCGACTGCCGACAATGAAAAAGGCGTATCGAATTCAACAACCCTATCAATAGAATTTATAATAATTGGATTTCTATTCCCTGTGTTTATGCTGCCTAAAGAGGTTTTCAATCCTAACGTTTGATTGATCTGGTCAATCGATCGACCGTGAAAAAACGGATAAGAATGCGCCTGTAAATTATAATTTGCTCCGGCAATTCCTGCGTAAGCCATAGCTGTGCATCCGCTACCAGATTCCATATTTGCCACGCCAACACCTTTGTAGCTGAAAGTATGGGTTGCGCCCAATTGATGTCCGATTTCATGAACAACCACATCGGTAAAGAAATAAGGATCATTCATATCTGGCGTTGCTGAATAAGCGGAACCCTTCAAAGTTGGATTTGTAACTGTTCCTATGCCGCCAGCATTTCCGCCAACCCCAATAGTTAAAACGTGTCCGAGGTCATAGTTCGCAGAACCGATTACTTTATCAATATTCGCCTGGTTTTCTTTTATCCAGTTTGTTTGGTTCGTGTAAGGATCAGAAGCGGTCAAATAAAGCAGCTTTTCATTCCCTACTACCAATTGACCAATTACACCGTTATCGGATCTTAATTGCTTGTTTATGGCGGTCATTAACGTATTCAAATACGCAAGTCCTTTCGCCTGTGTTAAGCCGATTTGCTTCATGCCCTCAAAATTGATAGCGATTGCCATTCGGATAACAGTTAAATCACCTCGAACAACCGCAACCTTTTGATTTGCTTTAGCTCTATCCGTAAAATCAGATATAACTTGCCTTTCGTCAACATCGCATGAAAACTGCCTTTTGCTTTCTACCCGCCCGATTTTATATCCGCTGCCTGTTGGCTGTACAAACGTTTGCAGGGAATCCGTAATTGTCGCCTCAACACCTTCTTTTGAAACGGCTATTGAAATGCTGCGCCCGTCTTTATCAAAACCGTGAAAACTCCGAAGTCCGTATTTCTGTGCTATTTTTGAATCAGTAAAATTAAAATCTTCAATAAGTGCGTACTGCGATAAATTTCCAGCGGAATCAGGGACGGTTACTTTTTTAGCGTTCAGTTGTTTTGTGAGCTTTTGTACATCAAGTCCGTAAAGCGGTTCGCCTGTTTTGGATTGTTGCTTTGTCCATTGTCCGAAAGTTAGGATTGGGAAAAGTAGGAGTAGGAGTAATTTTTTCATAATAATTGTAATTGTTTGTTGTTGGTTTGTAATATTTCGTCAATTCTTTTTTTTCCTAAATCAAAATATTCCTGATCCATTTCACATGAAATCCCTTCCAATTGTAAATTCGGATATGTTTTTTGTAGATTAACAACAGCCTCCATCGTTGAAAAAGAACCGCCAAAAAAATCAGCTATAACAACCCCTCCTGTTTTTGGCAAAACCAATTGAATAAGGCGTTCAAGTAAACGAACAGGCTTTTGAGTAGGATGAATAGATGTATAATGGTCCCTAGATTGAGGTATTATGCTTTTTTCGGTCATTCCCTCGTCAACAATTTTTAAAGTCGCTACCTTTCGCTCTTCATTAATAAGATTGCTTGGTTGTACTGTTGAATTAAACTTAGCCTTTCTTTCTGATCCTGAAATAATACTTTTTTCCGTATATCCTTGACAAATCGAAGCTATAGTATTCATATTCCTATCTCTATCTTTTGTGTGTCCTTCAACTTGAACACCGTGCCTTGTTGTATGTTTTTCTGTAAAACCAAAGTTTTTATTTTCAAGATAATCCAATATAGCATCCAGAGACTTGGTGTTTTTGAAAACAGATTTTAATCTGTTTACATCTTTAATTATTGATTCTAAATCGTGTCCTTTCATTTCTAAATAAGGAACTTTATTTTTTTTAATTATTCCTTTGCCTTTTGTGAAAATAGATATAGTTTCGTGGACTCTATTTAAGTTCATAAGGGGCGAAGAAATCATTCTTTTATCCCAGATAATTTCTTCTTTGAAAGTAAATCCAAGATTTTCTAATATTACATTCCATCTATAAAATGAAGTTCCTCGGCCAAACAGGATAATAAAACCGTCTTTTTTTAAAACACGTTTACAATTTTCAAAAAACAATTGTTCGTCAAAGTCAACTTCAAGTTTTTGATTTTTCAAATATTTGTATGGAGGATCTATACAAACTATATCTAAAGATTCATTTAAAATATCGGGAAATAAGTCTTCGTTTTTGCAGTGATGTAATTTTATCATAAGTATTTAATTAATAATCAAATGTAAATAAAAAATCCCGACTGTTAGGACGGGATTTGATTAGAAGTAGTTATGAAAGAATATAGAACATTAAAAAACCCAATCCCCACACGATTAAATAATGCATCAACCCTTCAAAAACAGATATAAAACCATTTTTAATAGCTTGTTCAGTAGTTGTTTTTTCTTTTTCGTCTGACTCTTTTTCACTTGGTTTGTATTTTAAGATTCCGAACAAAATTAATATTCCATAGACCTGAACGAAAGAGAACGTTTTAACAAATTCAATTCCGTAAAGATTTGCAATAGATATTATCACTTTAACTCCCAACAAAGAAGTTAACGAAGCACAAACAATCATAATTAAAAACAGGGTTAGTTTGCCTAGATTTTCCATAATTAAAAAGTATTAAACCGAAAAAACCCGCAACACTCGAATGCTACGGGTTTTCCCTATCAAATTAAATAGTTTGATAATTGACTGTTAGACGTTTCGAGCCGATAAAACAGTACGCAAACATAAACATTATTTTACACTTCGAGCCACTTTTCCCAATTAATTATAAAATAAAAAAACACGAACATTGCAAACAACCCCGATATAAAGTAATGAAAGCAAAGCCATTCGGATTGTGTTTGATCGATTATATTTTCAGTTCCATCAAGGCAAAACCCCAATCTTTGCATATAAATCACGCTACAAAATATAGCCTGTGAGATTGAAAATATATTGAAAGCGAATAATGATCCAATAGCAGCCGAAACAATTACATTCTTTTTTTGACCGTCATACTTAACAGCAATCCACGCAAGCAAATACAACCACTCAATACTGTAAATAAGACCTGAAAAATAGTAGTAATATCCAAAGTGATCTAAATACAAAATAGCCACACTCCAAAGGAATATGGCTATAATATGTTTGTGCAAAACGCTCATTTAAGAGGTCGGTCTTGTTGGTCTTGGATGAATCCCAGCTCTTGCCCAGTCAACGGTCTGCACTAAATTCCCGGCTGCTTCTTCTGCCAAAACCATATCTAATAATTCCTGTGCTTCTGCTGGTGATTTAGGCGCTCTCGTCCTGATGATAACTATGTCCATTTGTATAAAAATTAATTGGTTACTTTTCTGTAATTAAAACATCTACCGGAGCACTCGGAACAACAACCGTCGCAGCGGCCAATAATTCTAAGCCTAACACGGTTAAGGATGCGCGCGAAAATGTATTGACTGTAAATCCGGTCGTGCTGATAGCTGATATTCTCAAAAATTGATTTGTAGCTGATTGGTTCACCATATTAGCTTGGATGTTCGGAGCGACTGCATAAGGCGTAGCGAATGTTACCGTGTACACTCCTGATGCGTTTGTAGTTCCTGAGTATGGCGTTGACCTTTTAATAGGAGCGATTACATTAAGTTGTTTGGTAGTATTATTATGCACAACCAAACTATCGGAAGCCGTTCCTTTGGCGTGGTAATTCACTTTCAAACTTTCAATAGTAGCATCGGTAAAGAAGTAAGAAACCGGATTCGTACCGATTGGCCCATCTTCTTGGTTTTCGCTGTATGATGCAAAAAAACAGTAAATCACAAACATCCCGAGTAATGCCGCCATAGTTTTGGCGAAGTTTTGATATTTCATTTCTATAAAATTAAGGTGTTAAAGTTGCTACGATTGAAAGCCAAACGTCTGCCGTTCCTGCTTCTGAGTTTTTAATGTAAATCATCGGCCCGGTTGTTACGTCTTTGGCTTGTACAACGTGACCGACCGGAACATCAGGATAAGCAGCATTTAAAGCGGCTTTCGTCAATGCGATTGTGGATGCGCTGATAGATCCCAATTGACCTAATGTCATTAACTGTGTAGGCGAAGTCGCTGGCTGTCCTTCTGCTTGACCATTTTTTAATACCGAAAATCTGTCTGCCGTAGTTCCACCAATATTAGAACGCAAAACAAAACTTCTACCCGTTGATGTAGCTCCTGAATTAGTAAGAGTTGCCAAATCTACAGCATCGTTTAAGGCTCTGGAATAACTCAACGCAGTCGTTGTACTCCCAATACCTAATTGACCGTTATTTGCTACGTTTCCGCCCGTAAAAAATACGTTTCCGCCAACACCGATTGCATTGTTGTTAAAAATAAGCATTTGTGCGCCGTTCCGAATCGCACTCCAATTAAAGTTACTTCCCGAGGCTGTACCCAAAACCATGTTATTGTTTACAGCTGTATTTCCTAATCCCTGCCATGTCAAAGCGTACAAAGCGTCTGAATAAACCTTAGCCGCCCTTTGTGTTGGGTAAAGCGTTGTTGATGTTCCTAAATTAGCATCGTCTGATTTGTTGGAAACGTCCTCTTTTAAAGCCAAACCACCATTAACAGCCGTTTTACTCGGCGCAACCGTTGTTGATGCTGTAAGGTTGTTTTCTACTTTTCCATTCGCTACCGCATCCCTCGCAGCCGTATAAGCCGATGAGATTCCGACTACGGGTGTTGTCGTGTTATTTGCTACGGTTGTTTCTCCTGATACACCTGTGACGTTTGTAACCGTTCCGTTTCCTGTTCCGGCTCCAATGTAAGTTCGTACGTTAGCCGCACTCGTTTGGGTTAATATACCACGCCCAAATGAATCTGTTGTAAGTGCTGCAATAGCAGTTAAATCTGAATCAAGAGGTTGGGATGTTGAGTTGGGAGAGTTGTCACCTGTATTGGTTCCCGACAAAGCGCCTCCGTTAATTAATCCTGAAAAACTAATGTCTTTTACATTTAAGATATTCATCAGGTTCATATCCAAATCTTCAGTTGCTGGGTTTTGGAATCCGCCGCCGCCAGGGAAGTTATCAATTACCCATTGTTCACCCGCAACCCTGTCAGTACCCGCTGCTAAGTCTGGGAATATCCAAGTTCCTGTGTAATCGGTAGGCGTTTCAAATAAAACCTGAGTGTTTCCTGTTTCTGATAGGTTTGAAAATCCATTGAATGAATATGCGGTGTTTTGAAATGTTCCAAACTCTTGAACCCCAAATCCACCACCTGTGATATTGGTATAATTTCCAGCCGAATCAGTAATTTTGATATAGCCTCCAATCGGATTAAAAGGATCGGTACCATCTTCGATAAGTTCCATTCCAACACCTAAAGCTGTGTTACCGTTGTCTAGGGTTTGCTTGATGTTTTGAGATCCGCCGCCAAAGCTATCTACCCAAACAGAACCATCGTAATACTGATGTTTTCCGAGCGTCACATCAATCACTTGCGTAAACATCGTAGGACTTGAAATAGCCTCTTTTTGCGTGGTTGTCATTCTCGGAATAAGCAAACCGCCTGTTGTGGAATTTATAGAAATGTCCGTGTTTGGGTATCCTGTAATATTTGAAAGCCTTGCCCCATTAGGGAAAGGCTGCGGATTTTGAGCCAACGCCGTAAATCCTAAAAGCAGTAATAAATATTTTTTCATAAGTGTAATTTAAATTATTGGACTAAAATATCAACATCGTCACCATCAAAGAAATCCCAAACAACATCAACGTTAGATCCTGTTTGCGACCAAGCCGATTTGGGAACATAACCACGTGCCGAATGAACCTGAATAGCTATTTTGCCACCTGTTAAGGTAAATGTTTTTGGATTACCCTCTGTTGCGGTAAATGTTTGGGTAGTGGCAATTGAACCGCCACCGCCAATAGTCCCTAAATTCACCAATCCGTTACCGTCTGGTGTGTAATTCTCGTCATTTACTGTGATACTGGTTACTGCGCCTCCTGGCGGCACGTAATCCATCATTCCCGTATAGCGAATTTCAATTAATCTGGCAAGTAACGCCTGTTTTGAGCTATACGTTTCAATTACGCCATTTCCGACCTGAATAGAAACATCAGTAAACAAATACTGAAACCGTCTTGCTCCGGAACCGCCGTTACCTTCTTTTATCTGAAAATAATTCTGGTCAATATCAATAAAGAATTTAGACACGAAAAACTCCAAGGCTATTTCAAAATCTTTATGACCAAAAATACCTTCGCTGTATTTCTTTATTAATAGTTTCCTTGCCATTACTTCTCTATTTTAATCAAAAACGCCGCCTCGTTGTAAGTGATTGATGAACCCGTGTTGTTTGTAACCGGAATTGTCACAAAACCAGGAAAACTAACATAAGCCTTGCCCCAAGTGCCACCCAATATCATAATTGCGTTTCTAACCCCGTAATGAACGATGTTTCCGTCCTGCGCTTCAGGCATTGCTACAACTTGCGTTGTGCTTGCTCCGGCTGCTACGGTTCCAAAAGTTAACGATACTGATTTGCCTAATAATTCAGGTTCAGCGTACACGCTTGGAAAACCTGTTTTGTTAGGATCTGCTTCGACTTTCAAACCATCTAACCAAAACGTGCTATCTGCTGCACCACTTGTGAACGTACCTTTGAACGAAACAACATCTCCTGCGGTTAAATTCATTATTTGCGAGAACCGCTGCCATACATTTTCACTTTCCGACCCTTGGATTAAATCAGCTTGTATTTGAACCGGATTAATGCCGTTAATGTAAAATTCGGCGATAAAATTAGGATCATCGCCTAACAAATCCTCATGATACGTTTCAAATGAAACAACATACATTCCGGTTTGCTCAGCGGTAAAATTTAAAGCATCTGCCAAATCAAAATACAAAGTCGTGTCTGCGGTGCTGTTAATACGCAAAGCCTTTGTTCCGTATCTGTGATGTGTCGCATCGTTTATAACAGTTCCCGGAGTTACGCCAACGCCAGAAACATTCCAAGCTTGCGTTTCATTGAAAGTTGAAGCGTACGGAAGTAAATTCCTGCTGAAATCAGGGCGTATTGTAGGATTGAAAGTAGCTAGTATAATTGCCATAATGTAATTTATCATTTTATTGTTTTTGGTCGTAAATCATGTCTAGGGTTGTGATTCCAAAAGGTAATTGTCCGTAGCATTTCAAAACAGGTGTGCCTGAAATCCATCCAATTGCGAATTGTGCTATTGTCGAAGTTCCGTTAAAACCTCTTTGCGTGCTGATTTTAGGAAGTCCGGTTGCAGGGTCTTCAATATCGCTAGGCATAAAGTTGTTGATATAACTTCCGGCATCAGGCTTGAATGAAAATAAATTGAACCCATTCAGCGCAGAACTTGTTAAATTGTTAATCACAATATCCATTCTTATTTGGCTCCCAATTTGTCTGAAGCAAATATTTGCGGTTAAAGTTCCAGATGTTCCACCAGGCAATGCCGTAGTCACAATGTTTGTTTGTGTTGTAAGGTTGTCAAAAACAGGCGTGTTAAACACTGAACTAAGCGTGTTTTCTTCAACCGTTGCATGATTGGCTTTTAATACCTTTGGCGTTGCGTTTCTGATAAACGTCTGGATTTGCCCAAATATTACTGAATATCTCATATTTTAATTTGTAAAGTAATCATCTGATTCGTAATCATCATCATCGTAATCGCCGTCCGCTATGCTAAACTCCCAATCAACAACATACTCACTTTGCCCGAACGGAAACGAAAACAAACTTTCATCAAAAGTAATATAATATTCGCCGTTTTCATCAGCAGCGGCTTGATTTATTTCAAAGGAATTGTCTGTTACGACAATATCCGACTGAGTGAAAGTATTTACTATCGAACCGTCAGAAACTTTCCTAACGTACAAGTTTCCAACGCCCAATGTAATCGGGTAGTTGAATTGACCTTGTATTGTTGGCAGCAGTCCTGCTAATGTATAAACCCCGACCGGATAAATTGGCGAGAATGATAAAAGCGGTGCGATTTGTAATCCTCTTTGGTGTATGTCCAATTCATTAGGCTTGCCTATTATTTCACCATCATAAAAGTTGCTGTTTCCTTGTCTTTCACCTACAACAACCTGATTAGACGTGTAACGTGTTCCTTCTATGTAAAACCTTGGAGAGCCACACCATCCGATTAATTTAGTCAACGCATAGTCCGTAGCGTTTAAAAGTATAAATCTTCTTGCGTATGAAGTGTTTTGCTCTGAAGATATTGTTACGCCAACGGCTCCGGATTGTGTTGGGGCTTGTTGATATTCTTCAGACTGAGTGTTGTTGATTAGATTGCTGTAAAATCCTTTCAGCCCAAACGACTGCATGAAATTAAAGTTCGTATAATCAACGCCGTTGTTCATTCCGTAACCTCTGTAATCGATGCGTAACACTTCTTTTAGATTATACGCCACGTGAAATGGATTGCTGTAAATCACTAAATCACTAACAGGTTCGCCACCCGCCCAATGCGATATTTTAAGGTAACATTTACGCCCCCAGTTCGGGTAAAAGTCGCCAATGTAAGCAATTTCAACCGCTATATTCTGATAACCGGATTCCGAGTTTGAACCCTGATAAATGAAAACGTTACTGGTAATGTCTTTGAGTACCTTATCGCAGCAATCAACTAATTCGGCTTTGTAGTCGCCGCCGAAATTAACATCGGTGTTGAAGTTGGATATTTGAAGGTACTCTTCAACAGGAGAAACGCATAAGAACGACCAATCAAACACATTGGCTACTTTACTATCGCCTAGTTCTTTGGCGGCATTTAAAGAGGTTTTAAAGCGTAAAAGTGCGTTGTCAATTGTCATGGTGTAAATATAATAAAAAATCCTTACCATTACAGCAAGGATTTAAAAGTGGTATTAAAAATGTAATATTGATGAAACTCTGATCCTTTTTTAAAAACTAAGGTTATTTTAGGCGGTACGTATTTCCAAAGTTCTAAAACTCGTTTTCTTTTGATTTTGTTTTTATGGACTTTAAAATAATTTTGCCGCTTCATCAATCTACAATTTTAACGTTAAGTTGTTCTTCGGCTTCTTTTCGCGTTAGGGTTGGGATATCCCGTCCAATACAATCCCTTTGCGAAATCAATTCTTTGTTTTCTTTTACAAGCTCTTGCAAATCATAAACCAACCTTTCGGATTTTTGAATTAAGGTTTCTTCATAATTGTCAGGTTTAACTTTTAAAGCCTTAATCGCAGCATCAACAGCCATAAGCGGAACATTCACCTCTTTAGGCATTATCTCTGATAGTTTGATGATTGGGAGGTCAACTCCATAATAATGAATCGCAAGCTCTTTTAACCGAGCGTAGTGCCTTTTAAAAACAATATCTCCCCTGCTTATTTTTTCGTTTAAATAAACCTCTAACATAGCGTGTTCAGGAAACGCCTCTTTCAAAACATCCCTAAGCAAATCCAGATTATTACAATCCTTTTCAATCTGATGCGTTCCGTGTTTGATTGCCTCACAAGCTGCTTTAAACGGCATTTTTGAAGTGTCGCCAAGGATTAACGCTTTCATTTGTGAGTAGGTTAGTGGGTTTATTGGATTTGAATTTGAAGCAATAAATGTTTCGTCGAAATATAGCATAAAACCCCATTCCGACAGGTAAGATATTTCTTCTTCATTTTTAAATTTATATCCTTTTGATATCAATAATTGCCAAATTTCTTTCCTTTCCTCTGCCGTACTGTTTTCGATGCTCATTCCATCACCGATTTTGAAAATGTGTTTCATAATGTTATTTTTTATAAATTAATATTAATAGTATTACAACAATAGAAACTATTACTATAGATGCGTAATAAACTTTAATAAACAAAATAGCACCTTCTATTTGTTTACGTTTTATCTCTGACAACATTTTGTCTATATCTTTTATTTTATCTATCGCAATCTTTTTTTCCTCTGTAGTGCTTTTTTCGCTATAGATAATGTTTTTTAAAAATGTAATACTTTCTTTTTCCATAATCCTAATTATTTATAAAACGCGAAAACCCGACAAATTAGAGGTTCGTCGGGTCACGGTTTCAGAAGTTAAACTATTAATTCAACTCTGTATATCGTACAATTGGAATCCCTCTAATATTCCGCTTGTTATATTTCAGTAGACAATATTACTAAACATTTTCCAATGCCGCAACAAAATCAACAACATTTGTATAGGTGTTTCCATTTATTGTTACTTTTTGGTAGGGTTGTGGTTTATTAAGTAAGATATTTTTTACATCGAATAAAGAAACTAATCCATATTCAGATACATTAAATCTAAATTCACCATAAGGCGTGCCGTTAATCATAACAAATTCACCCGATCTTTCAATAGCAATGAAATCAGGTTCGTTTTTGCGCCAGCCTGTTATTTTTAAAAAACCACCCCGAATGTTGTACTCGGACTTTTTAATAAATATTTTCTCAATTCCGTTAGGCGTTTGAACCCGAATAAACCCGAATTCCGTTTCCTGTAAGCGTTCCAATTCAACAACTTCTTGTAAAGTAGCCGATACCGTCGTATTTATTAATTCAGGTCTTAAAACAGCTGTTTTCAATGACGAAACAGGGATTTCTTCATTTTCTTGATAAAAACGCTCGTTCCTAAACTTAGTCCGCGCAAGTCCGTTGTTTTTAAATGATGTCGTGCGAATAATTCCGGTCGGATCGTACATTGCAGCAGCGGCCAACCAACTTTCCCATTCGATAATATTTCTGCGTGGCGAATGAAGCAAGTTCCCGAAGTTATCACCGTTCTGGATATTCTCAACTATCATTTCTTCGTCGGTTCTGTTTACGAATGAAACGCCTGTGATTGTGAAACCGAAAACCACATATCCTTCATAATCTACAACCGTAACAGGACTTATAGGCTGTAATACCAACGCAGTAGGGGTGATTGAAAAAATTTGAAATAACCCGCCATTTGCTGCATTTGAGAATATTTCAAAGTTACCTCCAACGGTTACGCCTATTGTGTCCCACCTAAAAGACGTGCTGTTTGAGTCGGTTGATGTGTTAAGCAGTTCCAAGCGTCCGTTGCTTTTTCTGGCTAATAAATTAAGTCCGTACTTTCTGTATGTACCTGGGGGTAAAGGCACAATATCGTAAACGAATACTTTGGTATCATTTTCTAAGGAAGTGGTGTTTTTGGTGTTCACACCGTCCCTTTGAGCCTTCCCACCCGCAAACGGATCGCGAATTATGTTTAACTCAATCTGCTTCGTGTTTAGCGTTCTATCGCTCGGTAATGACTTTTGTTGGTCGGTATGTATTGCATCGGTCGTGTTCTTTTCGTTATCGCCTTGCTCGTAAGTGGAATATCCAAACTCAAAGGTATTCATCGCATATTCATCGTCCTTAATTTCGGTAAAGTCAACCGGGTAGGCTTGCAGAAACCCGCCCATATCATAATCCCTGAAAAAGTTATCGTAATGCTGAATTTTTACACCTG
>Ga0247736_10000073_pt1 | contig 42779 bp, 33 predicted proteins | sample UWRJL193509B2_FD_180935 | JGI IMG/M metagenome (GOLD analysis project Ga0247736, IMG submission 180935) | Plant litter microbial communities from Arlington Agricultural Research Station in Wisconsin, United States - UWRJ-L193-509B-2 | ecosystem: Environmental > Terrestrial > Plant litter >...
GTTACCGCCGCTGAGGTTGCGCACGAGTGCTTCGGGATTGGCGGGACGGATGCCCAGGGCGTGAATATAGCTGGCGGCAAGTTCGTCCTGGCGACGTCGCGGGATACGACGAAACCATCCGCGGTCGGCCTGCAGCGCGAGCACAATGTTGTCGCGCACCGTGAGGTCTTCGACCAAGCCAAACCGTTTGCGGTCTTCGGAGGAATAGGCGATGCGGCGCTTGAGGGCCATACGGGCGGTGCGGAGGCGCCGCGGCACCCCCTCGATCTTGAGCTCCCCGCTGTCGGGGCGGTCGACCCCGCTGAGGATACGGGCGAGTTCGGTGCGGCCCGAGCCGAGAAGACCGGCGAACCCCACCACCTCACCCTCGGCGATACGGAAGTCGACGGGTTCGATCGCGCCTTTGCGTCCGAGCCCTGTGGCCTCGAGGTACTGGGGTGTTTCGGAGTTCTCGGCGACGGCAGCGCGGGTTTTGGTGTCAAGGTCGTCGAGCACGGCGATCTCCTTACCGATCATTTTGTGCACCAGCTCGATGCGCAGGATCTCGTCCGTGCGGTACTCCCCCACCAAGCTGCCGTTGCGCAGCACCGTGAGACGGTCCGCGATCTCGTAGACCTGGTCGAGAAAGTGCGACACAAAGAGGATCGCTACCCCGTCGTTTTTCAGGTCACGGATGACCCGGAAGAGTTCCGCGACCTCGTCTGCATCGAGGCTCGAGGTGGGTTCGTCGAGGATGAGTACCTTCGCGCGCACGTCGATGGCCCGCGCGATGGCCACCAGCTGCTGCACCGCGAGCGAATGGGTGCCGAGCTGCGAGCCCGGGTCGATGGTGAGGTGCAGGCGGGACAGGATCTCCGATGCCCGCACCCGCATCGCCTGCCAGTCGATACCGCCGAACCGGCGAGGCTCTCGCCCCAGGAGGATGTTCTCCGCCACAGACAGGTTGGGCAACAGGTTCACCTCTTGGTACACGGTGCTGATGCCCACCCGCTGTGCTTCGGCGGGCCCGGTGATCACGAGCGGCTCGCCGTCGAACACGATCTGACCACTGTCGATGGCATACACACCGGTGAGCGCCTTGATGAGTGTCGACTTTCCCGCTCCGTTCTCCCCGAGCAGCGAGTGCACCTCGCCGGGAAACATCCGGAAGTTCACCCCACTGAGGGCTTTCACCCCCGGAAAAGTGATGGAGATGTCGGTCATCGCCACGATGGGGGTGGCATCGCCAGTCGTATCAACGGGAGGGACAACGCTGTCCATGGGCATTCTTTCTGTTGGCTACAGATGTGGGGAGGTGCGGGACGGGATAACCGGGCCCCGCGCACGATTGCCGGCGTGCGCGGGGCCCGGCAGTTTTATCGATCAGTACTGCCGGTCGGGCAGCGCTTCGATGGCCTGTTCCTTGGTGAACGTGGTCTCCTCGGTGACGATGCGCTTCTCCACGCTGTCGCCCGCGGCGACGGCTTTCACCACCTCGACCAGCTGGTCACCGAGCAACGGCGAGCACTCCACAATGAAGTTGATCTTGCCGTCGGCCAGGGCCTGCATGCCGTCCTTCACCGCGTCGACCGTCACAATTTTGATGTCGGTGCCGGGGGTGAGTCCCGCAGCCTCGATGGCTTCGATAGCGCCAAGACCCATGTCGTCGTTGTGTGCGTAGACCAGGTCGATCTCGGGGTTCGACTTGAGGAACGCCTCCATCACCTGCTTGCCACCGGCACGCGTGAAGTCACCGGTCTGCGACGCAACGATTTCGAACTTCGGATCTTCGTCGATCACGTTCCGAAATCCCGTCGCCCGGTCGTTCGCGGGTGCGGCGCCGGTTGTTCCCTCGAGCTCCACAATCTTGACGGCATCGGCGTCCGCGAACTCCGTGACGACCCAGTCGCCGGCCTTTTCGCCTTCCGCGATGAAGTCGGAGCCGAGGAACGACTCGTACAGCGACTCGTCCTTTGAATCAACCGAGCGGTCGGTGAGGATCACGGGGATACCGGCATCCTTCGCCTCGCCCAGCACGGTGTCCCATCCGGTCTCCACCACGGGCGAGAACGAAATCACGTCGACCTGCTGCTGGATAAACGAGCGGATCGCCTTGATCTGGTTCTCCTGCTTGCCCTGTGCATCCGAGAACTTCAACTCGATGTCGGCGTCTTCAAACGCCCGCTGGATGTCTTTGGTGTTCGCCGTGCGCCATCCGCTCTCGGCACCCACCTGGGCGAATCCCACAACAAGCTCGCCGTCGTCAGCGCCTCCGCCAGCGTCGCCTCCGCCGCCCGCGCATCCGGCCAGCGCAACGAGCAGAGCGCCCGCGGCCGTCAAACCAATGAATTTCTTCATAAGAAACCAAACCTCCTTGTTTAGTGTCCGTAAGCCGTGCGCTCGCGCTGGTCCTTCGGCCGATCAGGTCGTTCTGATCTGCTGCGATGTTAGCGCTCACAAAATCCGCGGTTCAATCCCCCTATGTCACGATCAGGTAACGAGGCTCCCGTGTTTGGCGTGATTCCGGGGTTTGTTGCGGTGAATGGATGCTCTGCGCCGAAGCATCCACCCCGCACCACGCTTTCGCCCCGACCCCGTGTGAGGGTTCTCAGAAAACCAGAAAGCCCCACTCCGCGAACGGAGTGGGGCTTTCGAGGTACTGCGGGGAGACGAACTAACGCGAGTTAGCGACCGCCGGAGCGCTTCTTGTTGAACACGTCGAAGGCGACGGCGAACAGGAGCACGAGGCCCTTGACGGCCTGCTGCCACTCGATACCAATACCGAGGATCGACATACCGTTGTTCAGAACACCGATGATCAGACCACCGATGATGGCTCCACCGATCGTTCCCACACCACCGGCGACGGCGGCGCCACCGATGAATGCGGCGGAGATGGCCTCGAGCTCGAAACCGTCACCGGCCTTCGGGCCAGCCAGGTTGAGGCGGGCGGTGAAGACGAGTCCCGCGAGAGCGGCAAGGAAGCCCATGTTGACGAACAGCCAGAAGTCGACCTTGCGGGTCTTGACACCCGACAGCTCGGCGGCGTGACGGTTGCCACCGATGGCGAAGACGTGGCGGCCGAACACGGTGCGCTTGCTGATAACGCCGTAGACCATAACAAGAACGGCGAGCACGATCAGCGTGATCGGGATGCCCTTGAAGGTAGCGAGCGCGTAGGTGAACGCACCGATGGCGACAACGATGAGAACCAGCTTGATGATGAACCAGCTGAAGGGCTCGACATCCTGGCCGTACTTCTGGCGGCCGGTGCGGGTGCGGAACTGCTGCACAACGAGCGCGATCGCCGCGAGGGCACCGATACCGAGGGTGAACGGGTCGACCTCGAACTCGCCGAAGAGGTTGGTGAGATAACCGTTACCGAGAGCGCGGTACTCGCTGGGGAACGAACCGATGTTGGCGTTGCCGAGAACCACGAGTGCGAGACCGCGGAAGATCAACATACCTGCCAGCGTCACGATAAACGCGGGTATACCAACGTAGGCGATCCAGAATCCCTGCCATGCACCCACGAGGGCACCCACGAGCAGCGAGAGGATGATGGCGAGCCACCACGGCATGTCCATATTGACCGCGAACACACCGGAGACAGCGCCAACAAACGCGGCGACCGATCCGACGGAGAGGTCGATGTGGCCAGCAACGATGACCAGCACCATACCGATCGCAAGGATCAGGATGTAGCCGTTCTGGACGATGAGGTTCGAGATGTTCTGCGGGCGAAGCAGAATGCCGTCGGTGAGGATGGTGAACAGCACCACTACAACAATGAGGGCGATGAAGATGCCGTTTTTGCCGAGGTCGGTGATGATGTGGCTCAGCGACGAGCCGATTTTGCTGGTGGGCGGTGGCCCAACCGGCTCAGTCGCTCGCGTGGTGGTGTCAGTCATTGCAGGTCTCCTTAGTACTCGCGCGCGCTCAGCGCTAGCGCGGCTTTTCCATGGTCATAAGTTTGAGGACCGCCTCGGGGGTGGCCTGTTCGATGGGAAGCTCTCCGGTGATTCGTCCTTCGGAGAGCGCGTAGACGCGGTCACAAATCCCCAGCAGCTCGGGCAGCTCGGAGGAAATGACGATGATGCCTTTTCCCTCGGCGGCGAGGCGGTTGATGATTGTGTAGATCTCGTACTTGGCGCCAACGTCGATGCCGCGGGTGGGCTCGTCGAGGATCAGTACGTCGGGATCCGAGTAGATCCACTTGCTCAGCACAACCTTCTGCTGGTTTCCACCGCTGAGCTTGCCGGTTTTGGCGAGCACGGTCGGAGACTTGATGTTCATACTCTTGCGGTACTCGTTGGCGACCTTGAACTCTTCGTTGTCGTCGACGAGGCCGTTGCGGGTGAGCTTGCCGAGCGACGCAAGGGAGATGTTCCGCTTGATGTCCTCGATGAGGTTCAGGCCGTACTCCTTGCGGTCTTCGGTGGCGTAGGCCAGTCCGTGCGAGATCGCCTCGGCGACGTTGCGGGTCTGGATTTCCTTGCCGTTTTTGAAGACCTTGCCGCTGATGCGGGTTCCGTAGGAACGACCGAAAAGGCTCATTGCGAACTCGGTGCGTCCAGCGCCCATAAGCCCGGCGATTCCGACAATCTCGCCCTTGCGAACGTTGAGGTTGACGTTGTCTACCACAACACGCGAGGTGTCCTGCGGGTGGTGGGCGGTCCAGTTCTCGACGCGAAGAATCTCGTCACCGAGGTGCGGGGTGTGGTCGGGGTAGCGGTGTTCGAGGTCGCGTCCCACCATGTCCTTGATGATGCGGTCTTCGCTGACGTCAGCCTTGCCGATCGTCTCGATCGACTTGCCGTCGCGGATCACCGTCACGGTGTCGGAGATCTTTTTGATCTCGTTCAGTTTGTGACTGATGATGATCGACGTGATGCCCTGGCCCTTGAGGTGCATGATCAGGGTCAGCAGGTGGTCGGAGTCTTCGTCGTTGAGGGCTGCGGTCGGCTCGTCAAGGATGAGGAGCTTCACACGCTTGGAGAGCGCCTTGGCGATCTCGACAAGCTGCTGCTTGCCCACACCGATGTCCATGATTTTGGTGGTGGGCTTTTCGCTGAGTCCAACACGGGCGAGCAACTTCGCTGCCTCGGAGTTGGTTTTGTTCCAGTCGATGAGACCACCGAACCCCTTGACCTCGTTGTTGAGGAAGATGTTCTCTGCGATCGAGAGGTAGGGGCTGAGGGCCAGCTCCTGGTGAATGATAACGATGCCCTTGGCTTCGCTGTCCCGGATGTCGCGGAAGGCAACCGTTTCGTTTTCGAAGACGATGTCGCCCTCGTACGTGCCGTGGGGGTAAACGCCCGACAGAACTTTCATCAGCGTGGATTTGCCGGCTCCGTTTTCGCCGCAGATCGCATGGATCTCGCCGCGAGCCACCTCGAGGGTGACATCGGATAGAGCCTTCACGCCGGGAAAGGTCTTGGTTATCGACCGCATTTCCAGAATGTTGGTGGTCACTGTGAAGCCAGCTTCCTTGTGTTGAGGTTCAGTGGGGAGCCGGTGGCGGGGACTTGCGTCCCCGCCACCGGCGGATAAAACGAGCGGTGCTGTGTCGCTGTGGATCTGTGTTGCTCGGGGAAGCGGACTAGTTACAGGCCGATTTCCGCAGCGGTCCAGTAGCCGGTGTCAACGAGCTGCTCCTGGATGTTGTCCTTGACCACGATGCTCGGCTCGAGCAGGAACGACGGAACAACGAACTCGCCGTTGTCGTAGTCGGTCGTGTTGTTGACCTCGGGCTCTTCGTCGTTCAGAACCGCGGTGGTCATTTCGACGGCCTTGGCAGCAAGGTCACGGGTGTCCTTGAAGATGGTGCCGTACTGCTCACCAGCAACGATTGCCTTGACGGAGTCGAGCTCGGCGTCCTGACCGGAGATGATCGGCCATTCTGCACCGGTGGTGTATCCCGAACCCTCAAGCGCGGAGATGATTCCACGGCTGATGCCGTCGTAGGGCGAGAGAACAGCGTTGACCTTGACGTCGCCCGAGTACTCGGAGGTCAAGATGTCCTCCATGCGGCTCTGAGCGGTTTCGCCGTCCCAACGGAGGGTTGCAACGGTGGTGAAGTCGGTCTGTCCGCTGGGGACAACAAGCGTTCCGGCGTCGATGAGGGGCTGGAGCACGTCCATTGCACCCTCGTAGAAGAAGGTGGCGTTGTTGTCGTCGGGCGAACCGGCGAACAGCTCGATGTTGAACGGGCCGGCGGGGGCGTCAGCGATGGCGGTTCCGTCGAGCTCGGTCAGGCCGAGTCCGTTGGTGACCGTCCAGGCCTGCTGCTGTCCAACAAGGAAGTTGTCGAACGTGGCGTAGTAGCTGACGGCGTCGGTGTCGCGGAGCAGACGGTCGTAGGCGATGACGGGGATGTCAGCGTCCTTGGCGTCGGCAAGCACGTTGGTGAGGGTGGTTCCGTCGATGGAGGCGACGATCAGGGCTACTGCACCCTTGGTGATCATGTTCTCGATCTGGCTGACCTGCACGGGGATGTCGTCTTCTGCGTACTGGAGGTCAACGGTGTAGCCCGCGTCTTCCAGCTGTTCCTTGACGGCTGCGCCGTCGTTGATCCAACGCTCGGAGGACTTCGTCGGCATTGCAACACCAACGAGACCCTTGTCTCCGCCGCCTTCGCCGCCGCCATCAGCTGAACATGCTGCGAGGCCAAGCACCATCGCGCCGGCTGCGACGATCGAGAGAACTGCTCTCTTCTTCACTGTGTTTCCTTTCACAAAAATTACGGAAATTGGACTTCATTGTCATTGCCACTGTGATTGCCACTGTGTTGGTGCAGTCGATCCGGTGTCGTCCATGAAAACCGGATCGCCCGCCGGGTTGCCCCGGCAAGATTATGGAGATTGGCGCTTACAAGCCCTGCGCCAATCGGTAGTACGCCTGGTTCCAGCGCACTTCCCTGGTGAACTCGCGCACGGTGGTGTGCTCGTCGATTACCAGAAGTTCTGTCGCCGCCATCTGCGCGAAGTCGTCAAACGCGTCAATGCCCAGCGCGGTGCTCATCACCGTGTGGTGGGCGGCACCGGCCGTCAGCCACGCCGTGGTGCTGGTGGCGAAGTCGGGGGCCGGCTTCCAGACCGCGCGGGCCACGGGAAGGTGCGGCAGCGGAGCAGGAAGGTCGACAACCTCAACCGCGTTCGCCACAAGGCGGAAGCGGTCGCGCATGTCGCTCATCGCAACAACAACGGCGGGTCCGGCGTCGGTGTCGAAGACCAGGCGAACCGGGTCTTCACGCCCACCGATACCGAGCGGGTGGATCTCGAGCGACGGACGCGAGGTGGTGAGCGTCGGGCAGATCTCAAGCATGTGGGCACCGAGGATGACCTCGTTGCCGGGAGTGAGGTCGTAGGTGTAGTCCTCCATCAGCGAGGCACCACCGGGGAGACCGGCGCCCATCACCTTGGCGGCGCGCATCAGAACGGCCGTCTTCCAGTCGCCCTCGCCACCGAAGCCGTAGCCGTCGGCCATCAGGCGCTGCACGGCAAGGCCGGGGAGCTGGCGGAGGCCGCCGAGGTCTTCGAAGTTCGAGGTGAAGGCGGTGAAGCCACCGGCCTCGAGGAATGAACGCAGTCCGAGCTCGATCTTCGCGCCGTAGCGGAGCGACTCGTGGCGCTCGGCGCCAACCCGCAGCTCGGGGACGATGTCGTAGGCCGCTTCGTACTCGGCGATCAGGGCATCCACATCCGCTTCGCTCGCGGCATCGACTGCCTCGACGAGCTCGTTGACGCCCCAGGTGTTGACGCTCACGCCGAAACGGATCTCGGCCTCGGTCTTGTCACCCTCGGTGACCGCGACGTTGCGCATGTTGTCGCCGAAACGAGCGAGGCGCATGTTGCGGGTCGCGGCCCAGCCGCTGGCGGCGCGGGTCCAGGTGCCGACCTGCGCGGTGACGGCGGGGTTCGAGACGTGACCAACAACGGTCTTGCGGGCGACGCCCATACGGGTCTGGATGTAACCGAACTCCCGGTCGCCGTGCGCGGCCTGGTTCAGGTTCATAAAGTCGAAGTCGATCTCGCCCCAGGGCAGCTCGACGTTGGCCTGCGTGTGCAGGTGAAGGAGGGGCTTCTGCAGTGCGTCGAGGCCGCGGATCCACATCTTCGCCGGGCTGAAGGTGTGCATCCAGGCGATGACGCCCACAACCTTGTCCTCGGAGTTAGCTTCGAGGGCGAGGCGGCGGATCGAGTCGCTGTCCTTGAGAACGGGCTTCCACACCACGGTGACGGGCACGTCGCTCGATGCGCCCAGCGCGGTCGCGATCGCCTGCGACTGCTCGGCTACCTGCTGGAGCGTCTCGGGGCCGTAGAGGTCCTGGCTACCGGTGAGAAACCAGACCTCGTAGGCGGCGAGGTCAGGAACGATGGAACGGCTCACGAGGTAACTCCTGCAGTGGTGGGGACGGATGATGCGGTGGTGGATGCTGCGGGCTGCTGCCCATAAACGTTCTGGTACCGGTCGAACAAGGAGTCGATGGCGGCCTGCGGGATGGGGATCGGCTCGCCCAGCTGGCGGGAGATGTGCACCGTTTTGGCGACGTCTTCGGCCATCACGGCGGCCTTGACCGCGTCGCGGGCATCTTTGCCGATGGTGAATACTCCGTGGTTCTGCATCAGCACGGCGCGCGAGCGGTGACCGGTGAGAGTCTCGACAATGCCGTGGCCGATCGAGTCGTCACCGATGATGGCGAAGGGTCCGATCGGGATCGGGCCGCCGAACTCGTCGGCCATCGCGGTGATCACGCAGGGAATCGCTTCGCCGCGGGCGGCCCACGCGGTCGCGTAGGTCGAGTGTGTGTGCACCACTCCGCCGACGTGCGGCATGTTGCGGTACACGTAAGCGTGCGCTGCGGTGTCGCTCGACGGGCTGCGGTCGGATCCGGGAGTGGACGGGATGACGTTGCCGTCGAGGTCGCAAAGAATCTGGTTCTCCGGCGACAGTTCGTCGTAGGAGACTCCACTCGGCTTGATCACAAAGAGGTCAGCACCGGGAACCCGGCCGGAGATGTTGCCGCCGGTCCAGATGACCAGTTCGTAGTGCGTCAGTTCAGAGTGCAGCGATGCAATCTGGTCCCGGGTGCGAGCAATCGCGACCTGGATCTCGGGCGAATAGCCGATCATCGGGTCGTTCCTTTCAGGGTGAGAACATCAACGGCCGTGCGCTCAATCTCGAGCCCGGCACGGTAACGGTCGAGGTACGTGGCGAATCCCGCCACATCGTCGGCCACGGGGGCCGTGGTCTCGAACTCCCCGTCGCCGAAGACCTGCGTGCGCAGGTATTCGTCGAGGGTCAGTTCAGCGGAAGCCACCGACACGTAGGACGCGAGAACAGCAATGCCCCAGGCACCACCCTCGGAGGCCGTGGCGGCAATCGACACGGGAGCGTTCAGCGCCCCGGCGAGGAATCGCTGGGCGACTCCGGCGGTGCGGAACATACCACCGTGCGCGAACATCTGGTCGAGTTCCACACCCTCGTCGTCGAGTACCCGCATGCCGAGGCTGAGGGTGCCAAACACACCGTAGAGCTGGGCACGCATAAAGTTCGCGAGGGTAAAGCGGCTGTCGGGGGTGCGCACCACAAGCGGGCGACCCTCGGCGAGTCCTGCAATCGGCTCACCGGCGAGGTGGTTGTAGGCGAGGAGTCCGCCGGCATCGGCTTCGCCCTCGAGCGCCTCGCGGAGCAGCACGTCGAATACACCATCGTTGTCGACGGGTGTGCCAGCGGCGGTGGAGAAGCGACCGAAAAGACTTGCCCAGGCGGCGAGCTCGCTCGCACCGTTGTTGCAGTGCACCATTGCGACCGGGTCCCCGGCGGGAGTGGTGACGAGGTCGAGTTCGTGGTGAACGCTCTCGAGGGGGCGTTCCAACACCACCATCGCAAAGATGCTGGTGCCGGCGCTGACGTTGCCGGTGCGCGGGGCGACGGAGCACGTCGCCACCATTCCGGTTCCGGCGTCGCCCTCGGGCGGGCACAGGACAGCGCCGGGCTGAAGCGCGCCGGTCGGGTCGAGGAGTGCGGCCCCGTCAGCGGTGAGTGTGCCGGCGGCAACACCCGCGACCAGCACCTCGGGAAGAATCTCGGTCAGCGCCAGCTGCGGTGCTGTCGAGGCCACCAGCGTGGAGTACTTCGCCACGAGCTCGGCGTCATAGTTGTGGGTTGCGGCGTCGATTGGGAACATCCCCGACGCGTCGCCGACGCCCAGCACCTTGCGGCCGGTGAAACGCCAGTGCACGTAGCCGGCGAGGGTGGTGATGAAGTCGATCTGGGGAACGTGTGCCTCGTTGTTGAGCACAGCCTGGTGCAGGTGGGCGATGGACCAGCGCAGCGGGATGTTGACACCGAACAGGTCGGTCAACTCGGCGGCGGCCACGTCGGTGGTGGTGTTGCGCCAGGTGCGGAACGGCGCGAGCAGGTTGTCGTCGGCGTCGAAGGCGAGGTAGCCATGCATCATGGCCGAGACACCGATGGCGCCGTAGCCGTTCGGGCGAACGCCGTAGCGGCTCTCGATGTCAGCGACGAGGTTGGTGTGTGCAGCCTGGATTCCCGACCACACGTTCTCGAGCGAATACGTCCAGTTGCGGTCAACGAATTCGTTTTCCCACTCGTGGCTGCCGACGGCGAGCACCACGGACGGGTCTTCACCAACCAGGCACAGCTTGATGCGGGTCGAGCCCAGTTCCATCCCCAGCGAGGTGCGCGCGCCAAGAATCGCGTCCTTCGCATCCCGGCTGGTGAGAGATCCGGAGTCGATACCGACTTCGACGGACTCGGTGCCCAGGGGGGTAACTGGCGAATTCACTTTTACTGACCTCTTTGTCTGACCGAAGCTGTGTGCTCCGCTGAATGTGACCGTTCACAAATTCTTTCGCCATGCTACTCCCGAAACGGTCACACGTGTCAACTTGGCAATATCTCGCTTTGATAACCATGCGCGGAAAAATTGCGCACCTCCCAGAGGAACACGTTCGAGCGCCGCGCGCTACCCGGTCAGAGCGACGGTTCTGCACGTTTAGCGCGACGCTTCTACGCGGCCAAGGCGACGCTTTCGCCCGCTCAGAGCGATGGGCGCGCCCGCTTAAAGCGACGGGCGTGCAGTGGATCCGCGGATAACCAGCTCCGGCGGAATCTTCTCGTGGCCCGCCGAGTCGTCGCCTGCGAGCTCGCCAATGAGGATGGCGATGGCACGGCGACCGAGTTCCGCGAAGTTCTGGCGCACCGTGGTGAGCGGCGGTGCGAAGTGAGCCGCTTCGGGGATGTCGTCGAAGCCCACAATGCTCACGTCCTCGGGAACGTTGACCCCTAGGTCGCGGCAGGCATGAAGAAAACCGAGCGCCATCTGGTCGTTACCGCAGAACACCGCGGTGAAATCGCGATAGCGGAGCATCTCCAGACCGGCGTAATACCCGAAGTGCGCCGTCCAGTCACCCAACACGGGCGCTCGCACCCGCAGGTCGGCATCGTTCATCTCATCGAGGTACCCCTGCATCCGGGCATCCGCCTCGATCCAGTCCCGCGGACCGGAGATGTGCACAATCTCGGTGTGGCCGAGATTGATGAGGTGTCGGGTGACCATTCGCGCGCCCGCCACCTGGTCGACGGACAGGCTGTGGCCCGACCCGAGCCCGCTGGATTCGAGTGTCACCAGCGGAACCGTGATGGAGAGATCCTCGAGCGCCTCGAACACCCGCACCTGGGGTGCGAGCACAATAAGCGCGTCGACCGTCTGGCTGAACAGGTACTCGAGCGCACCCCGAATGGAGGAGTAATCCACCGAACCGATGCTGGTGATACTGAGCCGGTATCCGGCTTCGCGGGCTGCACTTTCAATCGCGTTGACACTCGTCGTCGGACCGTAGTGAGCCGTCTGCGTTGTCAGAACGCCGATCGTGCGCGAGCGGCTGGTGACGAGTGTTCGCGCGGCCTGGTTGGGTCGGTATCCGACCTCGGTGATGACGTCGAGTACCCGCTGTTTGGTGGCGGGGCGGATGCTCGGACTGTCGTTGAGCACCCGGGAGACGGTCTGGTACGACACCCCGGCCAGGCGCGCCACGTCACGGATATTGGGTGCGCGAACCTTTTCGGGCTCCATGGGTGGTATCCGGCTTCGTCGACGATGTGTACGTTCACACGGGGAGGTTGAGCTTCCCATTATGCCCGCCGATGGGCGGGGAGCTCAGGTGAAGGTGAGCCCGCGCGATCTATTCCCAGATTGGAATATTGAACGCCGGACTACGCCAGGGTGTCCAGTGCCGTGAGCAGATCGGCGAGGAGGTCGTCCACCGACTCGATTCCCACCGAGAGGCGCACCAGGTTTTCGGGCACTTCGAGCGCCGTTCCGCGCACCGACGCGTGGGTCATCTCCGTCGGGTACCCGATGAGTGATTCCACCCCACCGAGCGACTCGGCGAGCTGGAAGAGTGTGGTCGCCTCGGCGAAGGCACGAGCGACTGCGGGGCCGCCGACGAACTGGAGCGAGAGCATCCCGCCAAATGCACGCATCTGACGCGACGCGAGTTGATGACCGGGGTGCGACTCGAGTCCGGGGTAGTGCACGGCTTCGATGGCGGGATGGCCGACCAGCGCCTCGGCGATTGACAGGGCGTTCGACGAGTGGCGGTCGATGCGCACCGCGAGGGTTTTGATACCGCGGGTGGTGAGCCAGGCGTCCATTGGGCCGTTGATGGCGCCGATTCCGAACTGAAGGAACCCCACCTTGTTGGCGAGCTCGTCGTCGTTGATGACCAGGGCGCCGCCGACCACATCGGAGTGTCCGCCAAGGTATTTGGTAGTCGAGTGCACCACCACGTCGGCGCCAAGCGCGAGGGGCTGCTGCAGGTAGGGCGAGGCGAAGGTGTTGTCCACGACCACCAGGGCTCCGGCACTGTGACCGATTTCGGCGAGCGCGGCGATGTCGCTGATCTTCATCATCGGGTTGCTGGGCGTCTCGACCCAGAGCACCTTCGCGCCGGTTGCAGCGACCTCGGCGCGCACGGCGTCCAGGTCGGTCATCTCCACCGTGGAAAGGGTGATTCCCCACGGCACAAACACACGGTTGACGAGTCGGTGGGTTCCGCCGTAGACGTCGTTGCCCATCACGACGTGATCGCCGGGTTTCAGCACCGCACGCAGCAGGGTGTCTTCCGCGGCCAGGCCCGACGCGAAGCTGTAGGCGTGTGCGCCGCCCTCGAGGGAGGCGAGCTGCTCCTGCAGGGAGTCGCGGGTGGGGTTAGCACTGCGGGCGTACTCATAGCCGCCGCGGAACCCGCCGATGCCGTCCTGCACAAACGTGCTGGTGAGATAGACGGGAGGCACCACAGACCCCGTGGTGGGGTCAAACGCCTGCCCGGCATGGATGGCGCGGGTGGCGAAGTCGAGTCCGTCGAGGTTGTGGTCAGTTGACACGGTAGATCTCATTTACTGTCGAAAATCGAATTGAGCGGAGAACGGTCGGTTAGACCGAGAGGTACGCGAGCAGGTCGTGACGCGTGAGCACGCCGGCCGGTTTGCCGTCGTCGACAACAAGGAGCGCGTCGGCGCTGGCGAGTGCGGTGCGGGCCGCTGTGACGGATTCGTGCACACCGATCAGGCCAAGGGGCTTTCCGATGAACTTCGCGATGGGGTCGGTCAGCTGGGCAGCACCGCTGAACACGTCTTCCAGCAGCGAGCGCTCGTCGATCGACCCAACAACTTCGCCGATCACCACTGGTGGTTCGGCGCTGAGTACGGGCATCTGCGAGACGTCGTACTTGGTCATAATCTCGATCGCATCATGCACGGTGTCGCTGGGATGCACGTGCACCAGGTCGGGCAGCTGGCCCGTTTTGGCACGCACCACGTCGGACACCGTTTTTTCGTCGGAGACCTGGGTGAAGCCGTACGACTGCATCCACTTCTCGTTGAAGATTTTGCCGAGGTACCCGCGCCCGCCGTCGGGCAGCAGAACAACCACCACGGCGTCGGGGCCGAGGTCGAGTTCACGCACCGCTTTGAGCGCGACATCCACCGCGAGCCCACTCGATCCACCGACGAGCAGCCCCTCTTCGCGAGCGAGGCGACGGGTCATGTCGAACGACTCGGCGTCGGATGAGGCGATGATTTTGTCCACCACGGAGGGGTCGTAGGCGGTCGGCCAGAAGTCCTCCCCCACACCCTCCACGAGGTAGGGGCGACCCGTGCCGCCGGAATACACCGAGCCCTCGGGGTCGGCTCCGATGACCTGAACGCGGCCGCCCGAGACCTCTTTGAGGTAGCGACCCACACCACTGATGGTGCCGCCGGTTCCCACACCTGCCACAAAGTGGGTGATTTTGCCGTCGGTGTCGCGCCAGATCTCGGGACCGGTTGTCTCGTAGTGGCTAAGCGGGCCGTTGGGGTTGGAGTACTGGTTGGGCTTGAAGGCTCCCGGGATCTCCCGCGTCAGACGGTCAGAGACGGAGTAGTACGACTCGGGGCTGTCGGGGGCGACCGCCGTGGGGGTCACCACAACTTCAGCGCCGTACGCCATCAGCACGTTGCGTTTGTCTTCACCCACCTTGTCGGGGAGCACAAACACACAGCGGTATCCACGCTGCTGCGCGACGAGTGCGAGGCCAACTCCGGTGTTGCCACTGGTCGGCTCGACGATGGTTCCGCCGGGCTTCAAGAGGCCTTCGGCTTCGGCCGCGTCGATGATTCGCTCGGCGATACGGTCTTTCGACGAGCCACCGGGATTCAGATACTCGATCTTGGCGAGAACGGTCGGCGCGTAGCCCTCCGTCACCCGGCCAAGCTTCACAAGTGGGGTGTTACCGATGAGATCGAGCACTGTGTTGGCGTATTTCATGGTGGACTCAATGTACCAGCGCAGTATTTTGTGTTACTTCGTGCTTTGCACGGACTTCCCAGCGTCGAACTGACACAATTTAGTTGTAGCCGCAACTGACGACAGGATCCGCACCACATGCCATCAGAACAAACTGTTAAACAACAGCGTGAAGCGCGCCGTGCCGAAAAGGTCGCCGCCCTCAAAAAGCTGCAGGCCAAACAGAAACGCAACCGTCTCATCACGGTGATCGGTACCGCGGCTGCGAGTGCCGGTGTTCTCGCTCTTGTCATCAGTTTTGTGGTGAGCAGCGCGGTTCCCAAGGTCGACCCCGCGTCCATTGAGATCGCTGGGCTCAACACCTTTGGTGACCTCACCGCGACCCACGTCGCCGACACCACCCCCGTCGACTACGACGCCGAGTACGGCATGAGCCCGCCCGCCGGTGGTAACCACTGGGGCGCCTGGCTCAACTGCGGCGTCTACACGGAGCCGCAGCAGAACGAGAACGCGGTGCACGCCCTCGAGCACGGCGCTGTCTGGGTCACCTACAACCCCGACGAGCTGACGGCCGACGAAATCACCACCCTGCAGAACTCCCTGCCCGAGACCTACATCGTGATGTCGCCGTACCCGGGCCTCCAGGCTCCCGTGGTGGCATCCGCCTGGGGCAACCAGGTTGAGCTCGATGGTGTGGACGACCCGCGCCTCGGCGACTTTGTGACCAAGTTCTGGCGCAGCGCCGATGTTCCCGAGCCCAACGCCGTGTGCTCCGGCGCCATCGACGGCCCCGGACGGATCGCATAACGTGACGCTCGACGCTGACGGTTCGATCGGCGAAGCAACACAACCCACCTCACACCGGTCGCGCCGCATCATTGCGCTGGTTCTTGTGGCGTTGTTTGTGCTCGCTGGGGTGTTCGCCGCGGGGCGCCTGACCGCGCCCCGGGTGGGCACCCCGTCGAACGTCAGCGCCGAAGCGGGCTTCGCCCGCGACATGCAAACGCACCACAACCAGGCCGTCGAGATGGCTTTTATCATCCGCGACCTGACCGATGACCCCGAAACGCGCCTGGTCGCGTTCGACATCGCCACCAGCCAGGCGAGCCAGGGCGGACAGCTCTACGGCTACCTCACCGAGTGGAACCTCCCGCAGGTCGGCCCCGAGCCGGCGATGACCTGGATGACGAGGCCCAGCCTCGCCGGTCTCGAACACGAGCACACCGCCGCGGCCGTCGGCTCCTCCGCCCACGTGCCCGGTGACCCGATGCCAGGCCTCGCAACCCCCGAGCAGATGGCGCACCTGTCGACGCTCACCGGTGTGGAAGCCGAGCGCGAGTTTCTTACGCTGATGATCGCGCACCACAAGGGTGGACTCGAGATGGCCGAAGCGCTCCTCGAGCGCAGCGACTACCCCTCCGTCACGGCCCTCGCCCGCGGAGTGGTGACGGTGCAGACCACCGAGATTTCGGTGATGGAAGCGATGCTCGCCGCCCGCTCATAGCGTCGTCAGTCGATGTGCACCATCTGGGCCGAACGGTTCCACAGCTGCGCCGCGAGAACCGCGTCGTCGGCCAGCGGGTTGGTGCGCGCGATTTTGCGCTTGGTGTAGAAGTTGCCGCTCTGCCACACCGTGCCCGGGGTTCCGTTCGCGAGCCAGATCAGTGTGTCCGCACCCTTGGCCGGGGTCAGCAAAAAGCGCCCGAGAAGGCCCGTATAGAGGTGGCGGATGGGCCCCGTCGACTGCGCCGCGAAGCCCGTGCCCACTACCCCGGGGTGGAAGGCCGCCGACGAAATCCCGGCTGCGCCGAAGCGACGGTCGAGTTCGCGGGTAAAAAGGATGTTTGCGAGTTTGGCGTTGCCGTACGCCGCATTCGCGGTGTAGTTGTTCTCGAGGTCGAGGTCGTCGATGTCGAACTTCGCGAAGATGCGCGCGGCAACACTCGCCGTGTTGATCACGGTGGCGCGGCTGGCCACCAGACGGTCCATCAGCAAGGTGGTGAGCAGAAACGGCGCGAGGTGATTGACCTGGAACGTCAGTTCGTGGCCGTCTTCGGTGACCACCCGGTCGCCCATAATCCCGCCCGCGTTGTTCGCCAGCACGTCGATGCGCGGGTAGCGTTCGAGCAGGGTGGCCGCCAGCGCACGCACGTCGGCGAGGCGGGAGAAATCGGCCAGGTGGTAGTCGACGCCCAGCTCCGCGGCGATCGCGCGGGTCTTCTCCTCAGATCGTCCGACCAGCACCACCCGCTGCCCATCGGCGTGCAACTGGCGTGCTGCGGCGGCGCCGATGCCGTCACTCGCGCCCGTAATAACAATGGTTCGTTCGATCACAGGGTGTCCTTTGGTAAGCCAGCTCTGGGTATTCGTTCGGGTGTGGTGGATGCCGTGGTGCGAGGTTCCGCTGCCCGCGACTGCTCCGCCACCAGGGTGCTGTAGACACCGCCGAGCCCCACAAGTTCGGAGTGAGTACCGCGTTCGACCACCTCACCACCGTCCACTACAAAGATGACATCGGCATTGATCACGGTGGACAACCGGTGCGCGATCGCAATGGTGGTGCGTCCCCGGGAGGCGGTATCAAGCGCGGCCTGCACAATCCGCTCCGAGACGGAGTCGAGTGCGCTGGTGGCCTCGTCGAGGATCAGCACGGCCGGGTCTTTGAGCAGCACACGGGCGATGGCCACCCGCTGCTTCTCCCCACCGCTCAGGCGGTACCCACGCTCCCCCACCACGGTGTTGTAACCGTCGGGGAACGACGCGATCGTCGCGTGGATGTTGGCCGACCGCGCCGCGGCCTCGAGTTCGGCGTCGGTCGCGTCGGGCTTCGCATACCGGAGGTTCTCGGCAATGGTCGCGTGGAAGAGATAGGTCTCCTGGCTGACGATGCCGATGTTCTGCACCAGGGCATCCTGCTGGAGGGTCCGCACATCATCACCCGCGAACAGCACCCGGCCCGCCGACACGTCATAAAAGCGCGGGATCAGGTACGACACCGTGGTTTTACCGGCACCCGACGGGCCGACAAACGCGGCGTACTGCCCGGGTTCGATGTCAAAGGAGACCGACTTCAGCGTCGCAGGAGTATCGGCACCGGCATCCGGATAGCGAAATTCCACGGAGTCGAAACTGACCGAGCCCAATTTGCTGGAGTTGACACTGCCCGCGCCCGGCTCGTCAACAATCGACGGGGTGAGATCGAGGTATTCGAAGATGCGGGAGAACAGTGCCTGCGAGGTCTGCAGGTCAAGAAAGACACGCAACAACCCCATCAGCGGGAAGGTGAGGCGGGCCTGCACGGTGGTGAAGGCGACGAGGGTTCCGGCGGTCACGGGAACACTCTGGGTGATCAGCCACGCGGCAACCAGATAGATCACCGCGGGAATCACCGAGAGAAAGATGCCCACCATCGCGAAGAACCACTGCCCACTCATCTGCTGGCGCACCTGCAGCGAGATCTGGTTCTGGTTCTCGGCACCGTAGCGGGCGATCTCGGTCGGCTGCTGGTTGAAGCTTTTCGCCAGGAGGATGCCGCTGACGCTCAGCGCCTCCTGGGTAATAGAGGTCATGTCGCTCAGCGACTCCTGCGTTTTGGTCGCGATGCGGGCACGCACCTGGCCGACACGACGCTGGGCGAGGGCGAGCAGCGGAAGCAGGATGACCGCAACAATCGTCATCTGCCAGCTGAGCACCAGCATCGACACAAACGCGGCGAGCACGGTCACGGTGTTACCGATGACACTCGAGATGGTGTTGCTCAGCACATCGGCGACGCCACCCACGTCATTCTGCAGGCGGGACTGGATGACTCCCGTTTTGGTTCGGGTGAAGAAGGCCAGCTCCATGGCCTGGAGGTGTCCGAACAGGCGGGTGCGCAGGGACCCCATCACCTGGTTTCCCACGGTCGCGGTGAGGAAGGTCTGCCAGACCCCGAGCAGCGCGGAGGCCACCCAGAGCAGCACCATCGCGGCAACAAGTTTGATGAGCACCGGAAAGTCGGGTGTGCCCGAGGACGGGAAGAGCCCGAGGTCAAACGCCTCCTTGGTGAGCAGCGGGGGCAGCACGCTGAGGGCCGCGCTGATCAGCACCAACACAATTGTGAGTGTCAGTTTGGCGCGGTAAGGGCGGAAGAGTTCGCCGATGCGACGCAACAGGTGCGGCACTCGTGGGGCGTCGGCGTTGACCGCGCGCTGCGCTTCGGAATCCCGTCCGCTCACTCGCCCACCGTGGCCGCCCGGGCCAGCTCGCATACTCACCCTTTATTGTCACTCGCGAATTGAGCGCGGAATGCCAATAGCGGCCCAACGGAGTCCGCCCGGCGCGAACAGTGCGGGTGTGTACTGTTCGCGCCGGTCGCGCTGCCCGACCTACTTGATCGTGAACTCGTGCAGCGAGTATCCGTACGGAGTGCCGCGCTCGATGCCCTGCATCCGGATGTAGCGGTAGTCGCCCGCGATCGGCACCGTATCGATTCCCCCGGTGTCGATCCCTCCGGTGCCGTTGGTGACGGTGGCCAGGTCGACCCAGTCCCCGGTTGCGGAGACCCGGCCCTGGATCACGTAGTTCTTTCCGAACGCGCCCTCCCAGTCGAGCTCAGCGGAGTGCACCGCAGTCACCGCACCGAGGTCAACCTGCAGCCACTCGGTGTCGGTCGCCGCAGACGCCCAGCGCGAGTACGAGTCGCCGTCGACGGCGTTGGCCGCGGAGAACACCGCCTCGGTCGACGAACTCGTCGCCGGTCCGCGCAGCGCGAGGTTCGGGGTGCCCGATCCCTCGGTGGAGTACACCTCGAACTCGGTCAGCGAAACCCCGTACGCCGTGGCGCGGTTGTCTCCGAGCATCCGCACAAATCGCGCCGATTCCTCGATCGGATAGTCGACCGCCCCGCCCGTTCCCGCCGTGTCGGTGACCACGGTGCGCCACACGCCGAACGCGGTGTCGCGCACCTGCAGGCGCAGGCTGGTCGCGAAGGCACCCTCCCAGTCGAGATGCACCGAGTCGAGGGGAAGAACCTCGCCGAGGTCGACGGAGATCCATTCCCCATCGCGGTGCTCGCTCGACCAGCGTGTGCCGACTGATCCGTCGACCGCGTTGGCTCCGGCGAGACCCGAATTCTCCGTCGACGACACCTGAACCTTTTTGCCGATCGCGACGTTGGTCGCGGTTCCCGGTGTCGGCTCCGGTGACGGCTCCGCGGTGGGGGTCGGCTCCGGCGCCACGGTCGGTCCCGGTGTGGGGGTCGGCTCCGGTGTGGGCTCGACCGGGCTGAAATCAACAATGCGTACCGGGGTGGATGCTTCGGCGCCAGACACTGTCGCCGTCACAGTACTGTCGCCCGGAGCATCCGGAGCAGTAAACCTGCCCGCACCGCTGATCGACCCGCCACCCTCGACGGACCACGCGGCACTGACCGCACCACCGTTGCCGTCCGCGTCGAACGCGAAGGCGCCAAACGTCGCGGTGCGCCCGGTCGCGACGGTGGCGGCGCGGGGCGACACCAGCACCACGGTGGGCTCGATGTAGGCCACATTGCGAGTGCCGAACACCTCGAGGTCGTAGATGGAGTAGCCGTAGTCAGTCAGCCGGCTGACCCCCTGGATGCGGAGGTAGCGACCCGTGGCGTCCGTCGCAGCCGCGCGCAGGTCAACCGAGTCGGCGCGGTCATCGGTTTTACTGACGGTGGCGACGGTAGACCAGGGGCCTGCTGCGGTGTCCGACGTCTGCACGTGGAACTCCGCCGCTGCGGCACGTTCCCAGCGGATGTCGACACGACTCAGGTCGTAGCTGCCCCCGAGGTCAACGGTGAGCGTCTCGTCGTCCGTGCCGTGCGCACTTTCCCAGCGCGTGGCAGGGTCGCCATCCACGGCGAGCGCGGCGGTGCTTGCACCCACCTCACTGCTGGCCTCGATCGGCTGGCCGAGCGCCAGGTCCACCGGCTCGGCGACAACGGCAACAACAGCGGAACCTTCAACGGTCTGAAGCGCAGCAGCTCCGCCATCGCCTTCGCCGTCGCCCTGCACCACTGTTGCAGTGACGTATCCGGCACCCGCGTCACCCGCCGTGAACACTCCGTCCGCCGTGATGGTGCCCGAAGCAGTGGTCGCCCACTGCACCGCAGTATCGTCCGACGCAGTGCTGTCTGATTCCGCGCTGTCCGACGCGGCACCGGTGAAGGGATCGCCGTACTGGTCGAGGCGAACCGCGGTAAACGTGGTGGATGCTCCGGCCACAACCTGCTCGAAGCCGGGCGTGATCTCGATCGACGCAAACGCCGGAGCATTGTCGACGCGTACCGAGTACGTGCCCACCACGTCACCACTGTTGGCGCCAGCGCCGCCGCTGGTCGCGGTGATCGTCACCGACTCGGTCGGAGTGGTCGCGCCGAACTCTCCGCTCGAGGAGATCGTTCCCCCGCCGCTCACCGCCCACTCGATGTCGTCGACGGGAATGGTGGCGCCGTATTGGTCATACCCGGTTGCGGTGAACCCGGCGGTGCTGCCGGGCGCGACCGTGGTCGGAAGCGCTCCCGCCTCGGCCGAACCAATCACGATGTGGTCGAGTACCGCGTCGAGCCGGTGGGTCACCTGAGTGCGAGCCGGCACGGCAATCGAACCGATCACCTTCGAGCCCGAGTACACGTCGTAGCTCTTCTGGCTATCGGACGGGTTGTAGACCACGTAGCTGTACTGCTCGGTGGCGTCGTTGTAATAGACCTGGCTCGTTGGGCTGGACGTGTGCCGGTCGCGCACCTGCACACCGAGTCCACGGTTCGACATCGCCGTGTAGTAGACCATGCCCGCCATTGACGTGGAGGTGACGGTGGGATCGTTCTGCTCCTGCAGCACGGTGAACACGTCGGCATACAGCTCGGGGTCGTATTGGGCGACCATTCCAAGAACAACGTTGCCCAGAGCATCCCCCATCTGGCTGAACACGGCGGCAGCCTGTGCGGTGTCGGCGCCCGACTCGTAGTTCTCGACGTCGACCCCGTACAACTCGGCAATGGTGGCCTCGTCAGCGACATAGTTCGTGGAGAGGTAGGGAAGCACGGCGGACGCCGGGGTCCACTGGCGCGGGTCGAGGTCAACCATCGCATCCGTCAACTCGGCCTGGATCAGCGACGCGGGCAGAGTCTCGGGAGTCCACCAGGTGGCCGGAAACACCACCGACCCGTCCGAGTCCACCGACACGTAGAGGGTGTCGGTTGCCGCGTTGTAGAGCGGGTTCGCCGCCACCTTCGCAGTCACGTATCCGGGGTGGTTTTTCTCGGCCTCGCGAATGGCGCCCTGCAGGTTTGCGATTGCCGACGCCTGGTTCTTCTCGATGATGATGTCGCCGTAGCTACCGATCCCCCACCATTCCTTCGCGAAGGTCTGGATGGCGGCACGATTGCCCCCGATCACGCCATTCTGGCCGATGTCCGCGGGGCGATCGGCGAACATGTCCTGCACAAGGGACCGGGCGAAGTCCTCATCCCAGCCGAGGTAGTTCAGCCAGGGTCCGGTGGGCATCCACTGGATCCCGTAGATCCAGCCGGGGTCGCCGGAGAAGTAGGTCGCGTATGCCTGGCCGCTGTCGAAGAGGATGCCCGTAGTCGAGTGGTCATACGCCTCGGGGAACGTCCCGTCCCCATCAGCGACAGACGACGCGGGGTTACCGTGGATGTTCAGCCAGTACTCGAGCACTGCCTGACGTTCCGTCGAGTACCCCATCGCACCGGTGGCCTGCATCTCGGCGTCGCCGAGGGCAGACCCGAGAAGGAACAGCGCGGCCCACGACTGGATTGCTTCAGAACTCGACTCCTGGTTGTTGCCGCCGGGCGACGAGAACCCTCCGGCGTAGGAGTGGCCGGCCCACGTGTCGAATGTGCGGAGGTACGGGAAGTCCTTGTCGGTGCGATCCCAGTTGGCGTACTGCTTCGCCACCAGGGTCGCCATGTCACCGTAGTCGGCGGCCCATTGCGGGTCTTCGCCGGCGAGCAGCGCGGCAGCCAGCACAAAGTAGCCGTAGTGAAAGTGGTTGTCGGTGAACTGCGCCGAACCGTATGACTCGCCAAAACCGACGAGCGCGCCCCAGCTCTCGTACCGGGCGAAGAAGTGTTCCTTCTCCCCCTCGGTGTAGCTGAACCAGTCGCTGAGCGCCGCGGTCAGACTCGCGCGCAGTGCGGTGTACGAGTCGGTGGCACCAATTTGTTTGGCGGCAGCCATGTACTCCGCGAGCTGCAGCACGTCTTTGCCACCCCAGTAGGTGTCGGCGCCGTACTCCGTTTTCGCCGCGTAGTCCGCGAGGTACGCCTCCATGGTCGCCTGGTCGTAGTCGCCCTCGAGACCGAGAACTTCGGGCGCCGCAGCCGTGGGGGTCAGTCCCTCAAAGGGATACGCGATCGTCCAGTCACCGTGGCCAACCGAGGTTTTGAGGGTTCCGCGCGGTGTCTCGTAGGTGTCGTCGTCCAAAACGAGATTGTTCGTGGTGCCGCGCCACTGGTGCGGAAGCCAGCCCTGCACGGTGTCGAGGTTGGTGCCCTCGAGCGCTTCCGTCTCCACCGACCAGTCCTGGATGACGCTGGCGGCGAGCGCGTCGTAGTTGTAGGTCATCCGGGTGCCGCGCGGCACCGCGAAGGCGTGGCGGTGCAGGGTGGTGAGCTCGGCACCCGCCTCGGCGGAGGTTGTTGATGCGGGCAGTGCGCTGATCACCAGGTGGTCAGTACCCTCGCTCGCGCGCAGCACGGAACCGACCCGCTCAAACGTGGTGTCGGCGGGCGCGTGCACCCCAAAACTGCGTCCGCCCTGGGTCACTACGAACCGATCGGTGGTCGTCGGAAAGGTGACAGCCTCCCCCGCCGCGTCGGTGATCCGTGCGGTTGCGTCGATCGTGATCTGCGGGGTGACGTCGTCGAATTCAAACCAGAGGTACGGGATGCCCCGGGCTGCAGTCACATCAATGTGCTGCTCACCCCCGGCTTGCCCCATCCGCCAGCTGACGTTCCAGTCTCCCCACCGCAGTGCGTCCGCGCTCTCGGCCGCGAAAGTGGTGTCGAAGCGACCATCGAGGTCCGTGACGTCGTCAGTTCGGATGATCTGGTCGACAAGCACGTGCGCCCAGCCGGCCTCGACGCTGTCGATGATCTCGATCGATGCGGTCTGACCGACGTATGCGGAGACGTCCCAGGTGATCCAGCGCAGGGATTCGCTGGTGTCTCCCGTGGCGGTCGCGACAGCAGTCCCGTCGATGAGGAGACGGATCTCCGCCTTACCGGGCTGGTTTCCTCCTCCGATGAGGGCGGCGATGTGGGTGCGGTCGACCGTAAAACCGGGCGAGGTGAGCGTTCCGGTGGCGGAGTCTCCGCCAGCGGCGGTGAACGAATTGAGAAGTCCGTCTCCGAGGTAGCCGCTCACGGTGCTCTGGCCAGCGGCGCTGCCCTCGGTCACGGTCGAGAAGGCGGTGCCCGTAGCGACCCAGCCGTCGGGAATCGCGGTCTCGAAGTCGGCCATCACCACGTCGGTGCCGTCTGATGCGGGGACAACCTGGCCGCCGACGGTGAGGGGCGAGTTGAGCACCATGGCGGTACCTTCGGCGTTCCACTCTGTGGGGTACTGGATAGTGGTGCCCGTTGCCGAGTTCGACGCAACCAGTGGGTCGGCCCAGAGGGCACCCGAATAGGTGCTGACGAGCAGGTCGGTCCACCACGCGTTGGTCGGCACGGGTTCACCCGAGAGGGACTCGTCGATGTAGAGCTTTTTGTTCAGGGTGTCCTGAACCCCCTGGCCGACGGATGCCGGCGGGGTGGCCGCGTACGATCCGGCGCCCACGGGAACGGTATCGCCCTCGGCAACCGCCGCGGGAACGGCCGCGGAAACCGCCGCGGACGTCGCAGCGGGAACTGCAGCGGCGACCGCTGAGCCGCTGGCAGCGGACGCCAGCGCGAAGGCGAGTGCACCCGCGGTGACCAGTCCAACTGCTCGACGAGATGAGTCTGTGAACATAGTGCGGCGCTCCCCTGATGCGGTTCAATCCACTACTCGGACCGACTGCCATAGCCCCCTATAGCCCTGCCGACCGCCTTCGTTCGGATATTCCCGAACGCATTTCTTGAACGAATACTCACATCATGGCACGCAGAAGTGGCGGGAATTTCCCCAACCGGAGTCGGAGATGTTCCCGCCACTAAACCGTTGCCGAATGTATACCTGCGGAGCGTTATCCCTTGGTGGATCCGGCGAGCAGTCCTCGCACGAAGTACCGCTGCAGCGAGAAGAACACAATCAGCGGAACGAGGATCGAGATAAACGCACCAGCCGTGAGGAGGTGCCAGTCCTGCCCGCGGTTACCGGTGATCTCGGCGAGGAGTTTGGTCATCGGGGCGACACCACCGTCAGCGAACACCAGCGCGACCAGCAGGTCGTTCCACACCCAGAGGAACTGGAAGATGGCGAACGACGCGATCGCGGGCATCGTCAACGGCAGCACAATACGGAAGAAGATCTGTCCGTGGCCTGCGCCATCCACTCGAGCTGCTTCCACGAGTTCCCGAGGAATCTCAGAGATGAAGTTGTGCAGCAGGAAGATCGCGAGAGGGAGGGCGAAGATTGTGTGTGCGATCCACACCTGCGAGTACGACCCCGCGGCATCCAGACCGGAGAACAGCTGCACTCCACCGACGTTGAGTCCACGCGAGAACAGGCTGAGAAGCGGTACCAATGCCATCTGCAGCGGAACGATCTGCAGCGCGAAGACACCGATAAAGAGCCAGTTTTTGCCCCGGAAGTCGATCCACGCGAATGCGTAGGCGGCAAGACTCGCGATAACCAGCGGGAAGACGGTCGCCGGGATGGTGATCGCGATCGAGTTGATAAACGCGCCACCGAGGGTCAGTGTGCTGTTACCGGCGGCGAGTACTTCTGTGTAGTTATCGAGGGTGAAGCCGGGGTTCTGAAAGAACGTCCACCAGCCGGTGCGCGCCACATCTTCCGCGGGGCGGATCGATGAGACGAGCAGGCCGAAGGTCGGTGTGGTCCAGAGGATCGCGATAATCAGTGCCGCGATCGTTGCCCCACGACTGGTGAGCCGCTTTTTGGTGCGTTTGGTCGCCTCCAGAGCCTTCTCGCCCGTGGCGAGCTGCCTCTCGGTGACTTTGTCGACGGGAAGCTTGGCCGGGATCGTGGCGCTCATCGGATCTCCCTCTGCTTGGCAATCTGGCGGGCATTGTACACAACGATGGGAAGCACCAACACAAACAGCACCAGGGCGAAGGCCGCGGAACGTCCCGTTTCGAAGCCCTTCCACTGGGTGTACATCTCATTGGCGATAACGCTGGTCTCATTGGCGCCGGCCGTCATGGTGCGGACGATGTCGAAGACCTTCAGTGAGGCGATGGAAATGGTGGTGAGAACAACCACCAGTGACGAGCGGATGCCCGGCACCGTGACATTGGTGAACCGCTGCCAGGCGTTGGTGCCGTCGAGTTCGGCGGCCTCCATCTGTTCGGCGGGCACACCCTTGATTGCTGCGGACAGCACCACCATGGCGAAACCGGTCTGGATCCAGATCAGCACCACGATGAGAAAAAACGTGTTCCACGGGGAGACCGACAGCCAGTCGACGGGTGTACCACCGAGCCACACCACCACCTGGTTGAGCAGACCAATCTGCTCCTGGTCGGCGGGGCGGGCAGTGTAGACAAAACGCCAGATGATGCTCGCTCCAACAAAGGAGATCGCCATCGGCATAAACACCAGAATCTTGAAGAACTTCTCACCGCGTGACTTGTCGATGAACACCGCGTAGGCCAGGCCGAACACTGTCGACAGCGCGGGCACAATCAGCACCCACACGATGGTGTTGAGGACGGTGCGGATGCCCGTGTCCTGAGTAAAAATCCAGATGAAGTTGTCGAGGCCCACAAAACGGTTGCCGCGGCTGTTCATAAACGCCTGGACCGTGGTCTGGATGGACGGGTAAATCAGTCCGACTGCCAGCAGCACAATCGCGGGGCTGAGGAACCCCACGAGCTGGAACAGGTAGCCGGCTCCTTCACGGGACCGGAAGTCGACGAGGAAAAAGACACCGCCGACAACGGCCGCGACAACGGCTGCCCACCAGACCGAGCCCAGGAAAAAGAAGATGAGGAGTGGAGCAAGCACACACACCGCGAGGCGTACAACGGTGTACGCACGGCCGGTGCGCGGGGCGATCTCGAGGAAAAAGATCAGCAGACCGACGACTATAAGAAACGCGAGCACAACGAGCGGAATTTGCGCCAGCGCGGGAAGCGTGGATATCCACGAGAGGAAATCTGACATTACGGCCCTTTCGAGTACGACTCTGGACTCTTGGTGGAACATTACGCGCCGGAATCTGACGGCGACAGAGGGTTGAAAGGGGCCGGAGGTTTCCCACCGGCCCCTATCGTCCTGCGTGTATTAGGTGGAACTCGTCGTGACCGCTGACTCGTCCACCGTGCCGGAGGTTAGTCCGACGGCCAGGACTGCTCGATGGTTCCGAGCACTTCCTCTGTCGACTTGCCGTTGATCCAGTCGACGATTCCGGTGAAGAACGATCCGGAACCAACCACGCCGGGCATCAGGTCGGATGCGTCGAAGCGGAAGGTGGTGTTTTCGTCGGTGAGGATCTTGATCGCGTCCTGCAGCACGGGGCTGGAGGCGTTGGCGGGGTCGAGACCGTTGTTCGCGCTGATAACACCGCCGAGCGAGACGCGGGAGTTGGCCCACTCCGGGCTGGAGAGGTACTCCTGCACCTTTACGGTGTCCTCGTCGTTGGAGAACGCGGCGACGATCTCGCCACCACCGGTGACGGCCTGTCCTGCATCAGCTTCGATGGGAGGAAGCAGGAACGCCCAGACGTCTGCATCCGGTCCGACCGTGGTGTTGCCGTTGGTCGGGTCGGTGAGGAAGCCGTCGTAGAACGATGCCTGGTGGTGGAGCGCGCACGTTCCGTCACCGATAACACGGGCGACATCCTGGAACGTGGTGGGGTTGATCGACTTCACGTCGCCGTAGCCCGCGTTGACGTAGTCCGGGTTCTGCAGGATCTCTCCGACGGCGTCGAAGGCCTCAACGATTGCCGGGTCATCAAACGGAATCTCGTGGTTGATCCACTGGTCGTAGACGTCGGCACCCGACTGGCGGAGGACGAGGTCTTCCACCCAGTCCGTTCCCGGCCATCCTGAGGCGGCGTCGGAGTTGAACCCGGCGCACCACGGCGGCTCGCCGGTCTTTTCCTGGATGGTAGCGGTGACGTCAAGCAGTTCGTCCCACGTGGTGGGAACTTCTACACCCCACTCGGCGAAGTCTGCCGGGTGGTACCAGACATAGCCCTTGACGCTCGCCATCAGCGGGGCGCCGTAGAGTACGTCGCCAGACGTGGCATAGCCCGCCCAGTCATCGGTCCAGTACTCGGCGACGTTGTCGGCGACACCCTCGGGGGCGGGCTGGATGTAGTCGCGCGACGACAGGTCGGCGAGGAGTCCGGGCTGGGGGAAGATCGCGAGGTCAGGAGCGTTTCCACCCTGGGCCCGGATGCTGATCTGTGTTTCGAACTCTTTGCTCGACTCGTACTTGATCTCGATGTTGTTCTCTTCTTCCCAGGCAGCCCAAGATTCGTTGAGAAGATCTTCTTCGGTGTCGATGATGGTGCCGTAGACCGTCACAACGCCGTCAGCTTCGCCGGCGTCGCCTGGTCCGGTACCGCCACTGCCACCACCTCCATCCGCAGAACAGCCGGACAGCACAAGACCCGAGGCCGCCAGCATGACCAGCGGGACGGTGAATCTACGGTGCAGGGTGGAACTCATACAACTCCTCCTCATTGAGGTTGCGAAGCGCACTAACGGCGCCAAAGGTGACTGCAGGGGCAGAACCGGCTCGTCTGTACCGCGAGCGCGTCCCCAAATCGAGGTCATTCTCGAAGTACGCCGTGAAGCAATCTGTCGACGATCCGGCGCGTGCCGCCAATCTATGACGGATGTTCAAGCAATGCAAGCGCTAGACATTACGAAGCCGTCACGGGAATTATGCGCCCGCGGTTAAAAGCACAAGGGCGCCGTCCCCACGAGGGGGACGACGCCCAGAGTTTGCTACTTCAAGAACTGAAACCCCTCGCGGGGCTCGAATTACTTGAGGGTAACGGTGGCGCCAGCTTCTTCGAGCTGAGCCTTTGCCTTCTCGGCAGCTTCCTTGGTTGCACCCTCGAGCACAACGCCGGGGGCGCCATCAACAACAGCCTTGGCCTCGCCGAGTCCGAGACCGGTAAGGGCGCGAACCTCCTTGATGACCTGGATCTTCTTTTCGCCGACGGACTCAAGGAAGACGTCGAATGCCGTCTTCTCTTCGACCTCTTCGACGGGAGCAGCAGCAGCGGCACCGGCAGCGGCGACGGGAGCAGCAGCGGTGACCTCGAAGACCTCTTCGAACTTCTTTACGAAGTCGCTGAGCTCGATGAGCGTGAGCTCCTTGAATGCTTCGATGAGCTCGTCATTTGAAAGCTTTGCCATGATGTTCTCTCTTTCGTAGTGCTTAACTCGATAACCGCGTGTTCGCGGAAGCCGAGAGTCCTGTAAAACGCCCTAGGTAAGGACGAAAAAACGCCCTAGGTTAGGACGCAGATTCCTGCTTCTCGCGCAGCGCCTCGACCGTGCGAACGGCCTTCGACAGCGGGGCGTTGAACAGGTACGCCGCACCGAACAGCGAAGCCTTGAATGCGCCGGCAAGCTTGCCCAGCAGCACCTCCCGGCTTTCGAGGTCGGCGAGCTTCTTGACCTCGTCGGCGGTGAGAGGGTTACCGTCAAAGTAACCGTTCTTCACAACCAGCAGAGGGTTTGCCTTGGCAAAGTCACGCAGAGCCTTGGCCACGACGACAGTGTCTCCGTGAACAAAAGCGATTGCAGACGGTCCGGCCAGTTCGTCGTCAAACGAGCTGATTCCGGCGTTGTTCGCTGCAATCTTGGTGAGCGTGTTCTTCACCACGGCGTACGTTGCGTGCTCACTGATCGACTGACGCAGCTGCTTGAGCTGGGCAACGGTGAGACCGCGGTACTCGGTTAGCAGGACGGCATTCGAGGTACGGAACTTGTCCGTAAGCTCGGCGACCGACGCTTCCTTGTTCGCCATGGCACTCCTAAATAGTTTTGGTGTTCTTCAGCCGGGACCACCGCCCGCGAGGGCATTTCGGCAATAAAAAAAGCTCCGGCGCAAGCGCACGGAGCTGAGATCACGTCTATTCCGGAGAACAACGTGGAAAACTTCTTCACACACCTGCGCGGGTCGGTTTCCAGAACATTTTCGTGATGATTACGTTCCAGAACACCTTCGTCTGTCTCACCTTTGCAGGCAGAACAGAGACCAGCGGTCTTTGGCTTCGTTCAGAGTACGGGATTAATGGTTGCCTCCGCAACTTTCTGGCGCGTGCCCCCTCCCACGCGGGCCCGGCCACCTCGGCGTATCGCCTGGGATACCAGCGGAAAGCTCGACGCCCACAAGCATCCCCCCGCTCGGCACGCCGCAATTTCGCCGCACACCCACCTTCGGCAGCGCGCACGGATACCGCACGACCCGGTCGCAACGCCATCCCGCCACTGACACCAACGGCGCGGTGAACGCACCCTGAGCCCTGATCGTCTTTTTCTCCCCGTCGATACAGGCCACTCCCGATCGCCCGCCCACGGGCATGAGGCATCCCATGACCCACCCCCAAGCGCTCCCCCGCGCGACCTCGTCTTCTACCTCGCCCGAGCCATCCCGCCACCGCCACCGAACAGACCCGCCTCCGGACCCCGTACTCCCCCACACAACCCTCGCCGCGCGGTATCGAAGCCTGCGACCGAGCAACCAGCGCCTCCTGCGATTCACCACGCTGTCGCTCCTTTTTCTGCTTGTGCTCGGTGTCGGCTCCGTTGTGGGCGAAACCCGCCAGGCCCGCGCCGACGAATCCGCCCGGCAGGCGCACACCATGGCGCGGGAGTTCCTCTGGGCGCGTGCCGACCTGGCCAGCACGGTGATCACCAAAGCAGCCGTACATCTCACCGCGGCACGGCTCTCGTTCGAGTCCGCGGATGCGCGCCTTCTCAGCGATGAGGAGCGCCTTGCGTTCGAGGAGACTCTGACCGCCGCCGAGACACAGCTGCGAGATGCCCGCTACGCGGTGGCGACTGCTACCCGCGAAGCATCCATCCCGGCTCCCGCCTCGGCGACCGCCGAACAGATTCGTGCGGCGACAGCGACCCTCGCGGACTGGGACTTGGTGACACCGGACGAGATTGAGGTTCTGCACCAGTCGCTCGCGGATGGCGTCGGCTCCGTGACCACCGCCGTTGAACACTGGACCGCAGAGCAGAACCGGCTTGCAGCGGAACGAGCGGCAACCGAACTGGTTGCCCAGCAAGCCGCCGCGCAGGAGGCCGCCGAAGCCGCGGAGAAGGCAGCCGCACAGAGCGCTGCCGAGGTCGCGCGCCAGCAGGCGGAGGTGCAGGCGGAGTCCGCTGCGGCAGCCAGCCCCGCGGCGGCAACGGCTCCTGCGCCCCAGGCATCCGTCACCCCGCCCGCGCCGCAGGCCAGCGCCGGCCACACCGAATACGTCTGGACAACAGGGTTCCAACCCGAGCTCGATGCCTGCAAGGGCTCGGTCGACATGACGGCCTCATTCGGCAAAGCAGTGATCGGTGAGCACTGGTCGTGCGGCGGCAGTTCATTCCCGACAGCCGAGGGCAGCATCGTCACGGTGACGGGGGCACTGTCGGGCACGTTCCGTGTTGGACCCGTCGTCGCGGTGTTGAACCAGCGCACCAACACCACCAACGATGTGCCCGGCGGGTACGACCTGCTCTATCAAACGTGTGTTGGCGGCGACAATTCTCGGATGTCGTTCACCGCGCTCCAGCGGATCGGATAGTCCGCTTACAGCGGAGACCTTCACCACCGCAAGAAGGGTTTCGTGGGATCACCGCAAATTAACCGCAAACCTTACTTCGGAAAAACACATCCATCCCGCACTACCTTCGGCGAGCGCCCTCCCACCGCTGACAACGCACCCGGAATGTACGCACGCTGGGCGCATATCGCCTTTTTCGCGCGATCCGTTCTATCCCCAATCGCCCGCCCGAGGGTATGAGGCATCTCATGACGCAACCCGACCATCCCCAGCATCGTCACCGCGCAGACACCGAATCGGATCCTTGGCTTCCGCGCACAACGCGCATCGCCCGGTATCGCGGGCTGCAGCCCCACATACAACGCCGCCTCCGATTCATCGCGTTCACCGTGCTGTCTCTGCTGGTGATCGGTGTCGGCTCCGCTGCGGCGGGAACCCGGCAGATGAGCGCCGACGAATCGGCGCGCGAGGCACACACCACTGCCCGCCAGTTTCTTGAGGCGCGTGCCGAGCTCGCAAGCACCGTGATTTCGGCAGCGGCAGTGCACCTCGAGACGGCACGGCTGGCACTCGAGTCAAACGATGCTCTCCTACTCTCCACAAATGAGCGCATCACCTTCGACCAGACCCTCGCGTCGGCCGAAAGCCAACTTCGTGACGCGCGGTACCAGGTGGCCACGGCCACGCGCGAGGCAGCCAACGCCCCATCTGCCACCGCGACCGTGGAAGAAATCCGTGCCGCCATCGTCACCCTCGAGGCATGGGAGTTTGTGAGTTCGTCAGAGATCGAGGTTCTGCACCAGTCGCTCGACAATGGCGTTGACTCTGTGGCCACCGCCGGGGAGAGATGGCGGGCGGACCAGGACCGCCTTGCCGCAGAGAAAGCAGCCCAGGAGCTCGCTGATCAGCAGGCTGCGGCGAAAGCGGCCACCGAACGGGAGGCCGCTGCCGAGGATGCCCAACACGAGGCCGAAGCGCAAGGGCGGACACAGGGGGATGCGGCGTCTCCTGCACCGGGTCCAACGGCCAGCACTGCTCCGACAACCGGCGCTGCTCCAGCTCCGGCGCCGGCTCCTGCACCTTCGCAGTCCCGGGCACCGGCTCCAGCGCCTGCTCCAGCTCCAGCTCCAGCTCCAGTGCCAGCACCGGCTCCAGCACCCGCTCCCGCTCCCGCACCCGCACCGGCTCCCGCCCCGGCGCCTGCTCCCCCTGACACATCCGTCACCCCGCCCGCAACGCAGGGCGGCGACCGAGGAAACGATCGGGATCGCGATCGAGATCGCCACCAAGACGGCAATGGGCGGGATCGAGACCGAGACCACCGCCAGGACGGCAATGGTCGGCACAACGGCGACGATCGCCACGGCCGTCATGGGTGAGCACACGCGTGTGGGCGGCGATCACTCGCGTATGCCGGTTGCCGCGCTGGGACAGATCGGATAAAACCGTCAGTCGCGCCAGGAGTGCTGCGGGTTGTACCCCAGCACGCGGCGGGCCTTGTCGATCGACAACAGCGTGTCGGTTCCCACAACCTCACGCGTAAACTCCACCCCGGGGAATTCCTCAGCGGCGAGGTCCACGCTGGGACGCTCCATCAGGGTGTCGGCCGCCGCGATGATAAACGTGTCGAATCCGGGCAGATTGACGGCGAGCGCACGCTCGACAGCCTGGGCCCCGTCGCGGGTGTCGATGTATCCCCAAAGGTTCCAGCGGCGAAGGGACGCATCGTTCTGATAGCCGGGCACCAGCTTGTAGTCCGCTGTGTCGAGAACGTTGGAGAACCGGAGCGCTGTGATGCTCAATTCAGGGTCCCAGCGCACCAGCTTGGTCGCCAGTTCTTCTTCGAGGTGTTTGACCACCGAGTAAACGGACTCGGGGCGCGACGCATACTCCTCATCTACGGGCAGATACGGCGGAGGAGTCTCGAACGGGATGCCGAGCAGCGTCTCACTCGAGGCGTAGACGATGCGCTGGATGCCCGCACGGCGAGCAGCCTGGAACACGTTGAAGGTCGACAGCATGTTGTTGGAGAACGTCGCCGAGTCCGGCGCGATGCCGCCGGCCGGAATTGCGGCGAGATGCACAACGGCATCGAGACCGGAGTGCCTGTCGTCGATGGCCATCAGGGCATCAACAACCTGCCCATAGTCGGTGAGGTCGATGCGGGTGAACGTTGCACCACGCTCCCCCACCGCATCCAGGGTCAGAACCCAGTGCCCGGCATCCTGCAGATGCGCGACCACCGCCCGACCGAGTTTGCCGTTGCCGCCGGTGACTGCAATCTTCATTGATGCTCCTTCGTTGGACGTGAGTGTCAGTCTGCCACCGGAGACGCGATGGCCGCGGGGGTTGCTGGCGTGATGATTCCAGGAAGCTCGATGCGGAACGAGGTCGCACCCGGCGCACTCGTCACCGACACCGTGCCCCCATGGGCTTCAATAACTGCCTGCACAATCGAGAGACCGAGACCGGTGCTTCCGGCAATACGCGACCGGGACGAATCACCTCGGGCGAATCGCTCGAACAGGGTCGGCTGCAGTTCGGGCGAGATGCCCGGGCCGTTGTCGTCGACCGTGATCACCGCGGTGGTTCCTCCCACGACCGAGAGTTCAACTCCCACCCGGCTGCCTTCCGGCGTGTGCACACGGGCGTTGGTGAGCAAATTGGCAAGCACCTGGTGGATGCGCGGTTCGTCACCGACGATCATCACGCGCTCGTCTGGTGCGTCGAACTCCCACTCGTGTTCGGGTCCGGCCGCATACGCATCGCTGATGCAGTCGACCAACAAACGACCAAGGTCGACGGGATGCTTTTCAAGTTCACGCCCCTCGTCGAGGCGGGCAAGCAACAGCAGGTCTTCGACCAGCGACGTCATCCGCACGGCTTCGGACTCGACCCGCGCCATCGAGTGCGAGACATCGTCGGGCAACGCGTGGCCACCCCGCCGGGTGAGCTCGGCGTATCCGCGGATCGACGCGAGCGGAGTTCGCAGCTCATGGCTGGCGTCCGCGACAAACTGGCGCACCTTGTTCTCGCTTGCCTGGCGGGCGCGCAGGGCGGCATCCACGTGACCGAGCATCCCGTTGAATGCTGCACCCACCTGTCCAACCTCTGTGCGGGGATCGGTGTCTTCGTCGGGCACACGCACCGCGAGCGACACCTCTCCTCGGTCGAGCGGAAGCGAGGCCACCTGGGTGGCGGTCGCCGCGACCCTACGCAGTGGGCGCAGCGCGAGGGACACAATAAAAAAGCTCGCCAAGGCGGCAATGAGTACACCGAAGGCTGAGATGAGGAGAATAACCGCACGGAATTGTGCCACGGTCCCCTCCACCTCGGAGAGAGGCACCGCGAGGATGATGCTCCCGCCCTGCGTGGTGGTGAATACCAGCGCGCGGTAGTCTCCTCGGTCGCTGCCGAGCTCAATGGACTTCGAACCGGGAATCAAGCTCGCTTCGACAAGCGCATCGTTCTCGTCAGCGGTCAACAACTGACCGGGAGAGCCAGCAGAACTCTGCATGGTGGCGTCCGTCACTGCACCGTCGGTCACAACCACGGCGATGGTACCCAGTGGCAGTCCGCGGGAAAGATACATTGCGGACTCGTCGGTGTATCCCGGCATTCCGCCTCCCCCGCCTCCCGGCGCGCGGGCGGCCTCGGTCAGCTGCAAGTCGAGCCGCTGCACCAGGTATTCGTTGAGTCCATAGATGCTCGCCGCACCGATCCCGGCACTCAGCAGGGCAACAAGTGCCACGATGCTGACCACAAGTCGGCGGCGCAGCGTCCACTTGCGGCGTGCAAGACGTAACCCGCGCGACATCCGCCCAGGAGCACCATCTAGCTCTGGCTCGGGAGTATCAACCTCGCCCAGATCTGGGACAGGTGTGCTCACCTCGCGGGCTTCAGTACATATCCGACGCCCCGGACGGTGTGGATCATGGCGCTGCGACCGAAGTCGACTTTTTTGCGGAGATAGGAAATATAAATCTCGACCACACTCGACTTGCCCCCGAAGTCATAACTCCAGACCCGGTCGAGGATCTGCATCTTCGAGAGCACGCGGCGCGGGTTGCGCATCAGGTACCGCAGAAGCTCGAACTCGGTGGCGGTGAGCTCGATCAGGTCACCGCCGCGCCGCACCTCGTAGCTGTCTTCGTCGAGTTCGAGGTCGCCGACCACCAGGAACGAGTCGCTGGTGTCTTCGGTCGTGAGCCCCGAGCGGCGGATGAGCGCACGCAGGCGGGCCACGAGCTCCTCGAGGCTGAATGGCTTCGTGACGTAGTCGTCGCCGCCGACGGTCAGTCCGGCTATGCGGTCGTCCAGCGAGTCCTTCGCGGTGAGGAACAGGATGGGCGTCTGGTTGCCGTCGGCCCTGAGGCGGGACAGCACCTGCAGCCCATCGATGTCGGGAAGCATTATGTCGAGAATGATGACGTCGGGCCGGAACTCGCGAATCACGCTGAGCGCCTTTTGTCCGTCCGACGCCAGTCGTACGTCCCAGCCCTCGTAGCGCAGCGCCATGGAGAGCAGGTCAGTGAGCGCATCTTCGTCGTCAACGACAACGGCGCGAATCGGGCTGCCGTCCGCACGTCGCACCTGCGGCTGAACCACAGCGGACGAGTGAAGGGAGCCGGACGAGGTATTGGTCATACTCCCATTATTGAGAGATTTCTATGACCTACCTGTGAGCGGTAAATCTAGTGCTCGCGACCCACGTTGCTTTTGTTGCCGGAACGCACAACGACCAGGATCGACGCGAACAACACGCCAAGTCCGGCGACGAGGATGAGCGGGTTCACTTCCTTAGACGTTTTTTCAGCGACGGGAGTTTCACTGACTCCCGTGTCGGTGACATTCCGGTCGGTGCCCGGCGACTGCGGCTGTTGGTCAGTGGTATCTGCGCTGACCGGCATCGGCACAACGGTGACGAGGCTCGACGAGGAGACCGTCGACGACGCAAGGTCGGCAGCGAATGCGGGCGCGGCGGCGAGCGCTCCAGCGCCCGCCAGAAAAACAGCTGCGACGAGGGAAGCGACCACGCGTGAGCGATGGAACATGATTCTCCCTTGCGGCAGTCAGTTCGGGTCGTGCCGCGACAAATAGGTTCGGAGGACAATACGTCCTGTCCCCCTAACTACCGACACTAGCGGGTACAAATATGTCGGTCAATGTGGGGACATCCCCCCAGACCGGGGGCCAGCATCTCGGACGACTTCGAAAGCATCCGGGGGCGACCAATATCGATATCGCATGAAGATTCGGCTGCCGCCTACGAAATCCGCAGTGAGCGGGTTCGAAGTCGCCGCCGGGGACGTGGCCACCGTTCGAGAGCTGGACTGCGCGGCATCCATTCGCCTGTCGCCCGCAGGGGAGACAATGGAGTGTGCCCTCCACTCAACCGATGCTCTCGCTCTGGGACGAGCCTGCGCCCGACCACCGGACGCGCGTTGTCGCGAACTCCGAGGATCGAGTGGCGTGGCTGCGTGCACGCAGTCGTGGAGTCACGGCCACCGATGTAGCGCGGCTATCGAGCGAGAAGGCCGTGCAGGCCGTCGCCTACGAAAAACTTCACGGCACGGGCTTTGGCGGCAACGCGTACACCGACCACGGGCGGGCGCGGGAACCGGAGATTGCCCGCTGGGTCAAGGCGAACCATGGCATCTCGCCGAGCACCACCCTGTTCCACGCGCACGGCGAACCGTTGCACCTGGCGACGCCCGATGGTGTGGCGACCCGCGGATCCACCGTTCTGCTCTCGGAGATCAAAACCACTTCAAGCGCGTGGCGCACGATTCCACGCTCGTACTTACGCCAGATCTGGTGGCAGCAGTACGTACTCGGCGCTGACCGCACACTCCTCGTGTGGGAACAGCACCTCGACTTTGTGCCTCTCACCGGAGACCCGCTCTGTCGCTGGGTCGAACGCGATGAGAACGAAATTCACATCCTGGTCGGACTAGCCAACCGGCTGCTCGACATCATCGCGAGCAAGTAGCGGCTCCGCCGGGCGCTCGATCCCGCGCACCGCGAGCACTGCTCCGTACACCGCGAGCCAGCCGATGGCGATGGTGGTGGCCACAAACTCGAGCCAGCTGCCAAACGCCAGCGCCACTCCGATGAGCGACAGGATGCCGCCGGCGCTCGCGATGATGAGTACCGCGAGGCCACATACGCGCGAGAACAGGGCCATCACCCGCTGGTCACGCGCGAACGACACCTGGAGCATCGCCCAGCAGGCGGCGCCGAAGGCGACCACTGCGCAGAGGATGTGCGTGAGGTCCTGCCAGGTGAACTGGGAACCGTAGGGAACCGGGCAGCCCTGGGTACACGTCACCTGCGATGCGATAAGAAAAAAGCCACTCGCCACCCAGAGCGACACCGTTGGGGTCCACACTCGGAGAAAACGCGGATGAGAGCGGATGTGTCTGCTCGCAAATGCCACGGCACTGCCGCCGGCAACAACCAACAGCAGGGCGATCTCGAACACCTGAGCAGTGGGCTCCCCCACCGCACCGAGTTCGCTGACGTACAGTGCGCGCTCCACCGTCGACCGTGCACCCCAAATTATCGCCAGCGCAATCAACACCAGCACACTGCCCACTAGGGCCAATAAGCGCGCTCCCAGATTCGCCGTCATTCGTTGCGTTCACTCTCGTCGCGGGTGATTCCCGCGCGCAGATCTGACGACGGAAGCTCTCAGCAGCAATAGTAATGCGCCGAATAGTTTGCACTGAGGTGACATCTTGGAAACAACGTGGACTCATTCACCCCGTTTACTAGGTAGACAGAGCGGGGAGGCCGAGCAATGACGACGATGCGAGCCATCACAATGGCGACGACGGGCGGTCCGGAGGTTCTGACACTCACGGACATCGAACGACCGAACAAGGTAAGCGCCGAATTTCTGGTGAAAGTCATCGCGGCCGGGGTCAACCCGATCGATGCAAAAACACGGGCGGGCGGTGGGGTTTCGGGGGAAATCACCAACTACCCGGCAGTGATCGGCCAGGACTTCAGCGGCATTGTGATCGAGTCGCCCTATGAGGCGCATCCCATCAAGCCGGGCGACGAGGTGTACGGCATGGTGACCGTGCCGCGCGTCGGGGGCTCGTATGCCGAGTACGTCACGGTGTCATCGCTGAGCCTGACCAAAAAACCGCGGTCGATCTCGCACGTCGAAGCGGCTGCGGTGCCGCTGGCAGCTCTGACTGCATGGGGAATGGTGGTGGAGGTTGCCAAGGCACATGAGGGCCAGCGCATCCTGATCCACGCGGGAGCCGGCGGGGTCGGGCATTTCGCTGTGCAGTTCGCGAGCTACTTCGGCGCGTACGTCATCGCGACCGGTTCCGAACGCAACCTGGGATGGCTGCGGGAACTCGGCGCCAACGAGGTCATCGACTACAGCGCAAGCCGGTTCGAAGAGAACCTCGCCGACGTTGACGTGGTGATCGACCTGATCGGCAACGTCGCGGACAACACCGGTACTCGATCGTTGACGGTCATCCGCCCGGGTGGCCTGCTGGTGAATGCGCCATCGGGCAGCTGGCCCACTTTTATCGAGGAGGCCGCCGCCGCCGGAGTTCGTGCCACCGGCTACAAAGTCAGCCCCGACGGATCAACGCTTTCGGTGATCTCCCGACTACTGACATCGGGAGACATTCGAGTACGCGTTGACGAGGTGTTCGATCTGGAACACGCGGCGGATGCGCACCGCGCGATCGAAGGCGGGCACACACGGGGAAAGATCGTACTGAAGGTCTCTGACTTCTAGAGATCGCCGACTTCTAGGCCAACCGAACCGTCGACGGGTCAGAGCACCAGCTCGCGCACAAAGTCCTCTTCATAGCGCCCACCGAGCAAAAACGTTTTGTGGCCAACAACGGCGAAGCCATGCTTCTCGTAGAAGCGGTTGGCGCGCGGATTGAACTGGTTCACACCGAGCCACACCCCTGCGGCACCTCGCTGGCGGGCAGCATCTACCGTGGCGCCCATCAGTGCTGCCCCGACGCCGGCGCCGTGGCTCGTCGCGAGAACGTAGACCTTGCTGAGCTCGATCGTGGGGCGGGCGGTCAGTACGGCCGCGACATCCGGATCGGATGTCTCGCCACTGACCAACATGGTGTACCCGGCGGGCACACCGCCAACTTCAACAATAAGCAGGTCACGAGCGGTATCCGCGAGGTAACCGGCAAAGCTGGTTTCGGACAGGGTGGTGTTCACAAACTCGTCGATGCTCGCCTGCGAGGTACCGGGAGGACACGCGAGAGCGAAGGTTGCCGCGGCGAGGTCGTGCAGCAGCGCGGCATCCACCTCCGAAGCGAAGCGAACTGTGACGGGCATGGTGCCACCTTTCTGACGTCGAGAACACGCGGGGGTACAAAAAAGGGCCCGCTTTCGCGGGCCCTTCTCTATAACAAACTCAGTCTCTAAATACCTTAGAAGACGTTGATGTCGAGGGGGATGCCAGGACCGAACGTGGTCGAGACGGTGCCCTTGGTGATGTAACGGCCCTTCGAGCTGGACGGCTTGACGCGAACGATCTCGTCAATTGCAGCCTTGATGTTCTCGGCGAGCTGGTCCTGCGTGAAGCCGGACTTGCCCACAACGAAGTGCACGTTGGAGTGCTTGTCAACGCGGAACTCGATCTTTCCACCCTTGATCTCCGAAACGGCCTTGGCCGTGTCGGGGGTGACGGTTCCGGTCTTCGGGTTCGGCATAAGGCCACGAGGACCAAGCACCTTACCCAAACGGCCGACCTTACCCATGAGCTCGGGGGTCGAGACAGCAGCGTCGAACGAGGTGTAGCCGGCCGCAACCTTCTCGATGAGCTCGTCGCCACCAACCTCGTCGGCGCCGGCAGCAAGTGCTGCTTCAGCCGCGGGGCCTGTTGCGAAGACGATGACGCGGGCGGTCTTACCGGTTCCGTGAGGAAGAATCACGGTGCCGCGGACCATCTGGTCTGCCTTGCGGGGGTCGACACCAAGCTTGAGGGCAACCTCAACGGTCGAGTCGAACTTCTTCGAACCGGTCTCGCGTGCAACCGCGACGGCCTCGGAGGGGGTGTAAACCTTGCCCTCTTCGATTTTCTCGGCAGCGGCCCGGTAGGCCTTGGATTTCTGTGCCATGTGTATCTCCTGAATTGAGTCGCGGTAGGTGTGAGCCTGGCTGGCTCTCCCGCTGGGAACCGTCACGCAGAGTGAGCGGTTCTATTACTGATGTATTGGTGTTGCGAAAAACGGTGTTCGTGAGAACGAGAGGATTACGCCTCGACCGTGATTCCCATGGAACGCGCGGTGCCGGCGATGATCTTCTCAGCGGCCTCGATGTCGTTCGCGTTGAGGTCAGCCTGCTTCGTCTCGGCAATGGTGCGAAGGTCAGCGCGGCTGAGCTTGGCGACCTTGACGGTGTGAGGCGTGGGCGAACCCTTGGCAACGCCTGCAGCCTTTTTGATGAGCTCTGCAGCCGGCGGGGTCTTGAGGATAAACGTGAAGGAACGGTCCTCGTAGACAGTGATCTCTACGGGGATAACGTTTCCACGCTGAGCCTCGGTGGCCGCGTTGTACGCCTTGCAGAACTCCATGATGTTGACGCCGTGCTGGCCCAGTGCCGGCCCGATGGGCGGGGCGGGGTTGGCGGCGCCGGCCTTGATCTGAAGCTTAATCAGACCTGTGACCTTCTTCTTCGGTGCCATGTTACTTCCTTCTTTTAGGTGTCGAGCCGTCTGGATTTCTCCTGGCGCACTCTCCCGTCGACCCGGCGATTCCGGGCCACGGTGGTCTAGGTGTTAAAGCTTGGTGACCTGGTCGAAGCTGAGCTCGACCGGGGTCTCACGCTCGAAGAGGGAGACGAGCACGGTGAGCTTGCCGCTCTCCGGCTTGATCTCGCTGATCGAACCCGGAAGGCCAGCGAACGAGCCCTCCTTGATGGTGATCGTCTCGCCGATTTCGAAGTCAACCTCTGCGGGGATAACGCGAACGGGGTTCTTACCCTTCCCGCCAGTTTTGTTGACCGGAACTTCGACGATCTGAACGAGAGACTTGAGCATCGAGAAGGCTTCCTCGAAACGCAGCGGTGTGGGGTTGTGCGAGTTACCGACAAACCCGGTGACACCGGGGGTGTGACGAACAACAGACCAGCTGTCTTCGTTGAGATCCATCAGCACAAGCACGTATCCGGGGATACGAACTCGGTTGACCAGCTTGCGCTGACCGTTCTTGATCTCAACAACGTCTTCCATCGGAACCTCGACCTGGAAGACGAAGTCCTCCATCGCCATGGAGACACGACGGTTCTCGATGTTCTGCTTGACGCGCTTCTCAAAACCGGCGTACGAGTGAATGACGTACCACTTGCCCGGCTTCAGGCGAAGCTCGGCGCGGAACGCCTCGTAGGGGTCAACCTCAACGGGCTCGGCATTCTCGTCGGCATCGTCGCCGAGTTCGGGGCCGTCGTAAGGCGCAACCTCGGGCTCGTCGCCCGCTTCTTCTTCGGCTTCGATGTCGGCCTCGTCGTCGGTGGCGGCAACGGAGGCGTCTGCCTCGTCGAGCGAGTCAACATCGAGAGCATCGTTGACAACAGCGTCGGCTTCGGGGTCGATTGCAGCATCGAGGTCGTCGAGCAGACCGGCGAGGTCGCCCTCTTCCTCGTCGTCAACAACGTGAATGGCCTCGTGCTCGGCGGCGTCGACAGACTCTTCTTCGGCGGCCAGGGGGCTTCCCTCCTGGGCTTCGTCATCCTCGGAAGACTGCTCGGCAGCGGTTGCGAGGTCGATATCCTGGCGGTCAGACTCAGACACGGGATCTCATTCCATTTCTTTGGTGCTCATTCGCGGATCAGGGCATACGCCCAACAAACTGATGGTGGCACTGCGCGATGACGCTGCGCAGCCGGTACCCGCACAATAAATCGAGACGCTGAGTCTCTGTGCGCGGATGGGCAGAACGATTAACCGATCAGGGGTCCATCGCCGAAGACCCAGCCAACGAGGTTGCCGAAGCCGAGGTCGAGAACTGAAACCAACGCCATCATGATGACAACGAAGACCAGCACAACACCGGTGTAGCTCAGGAGCTCTTTACGTGTTGGTGTTACAACCTTGCGCAGCTCG
>Ga0247736_10000075_pt1 | contig 42138 bp, 52 predicted proteins | sample UWRJL193509B2_FD_180935 | JGI IMG/M metagenome (GOLD analysis project Ga0247736, IMG submission 180935) | Plant litter microbial communities from Arlington Agricultural Research Station in Wisconsin, United States - UWRJ-L193-509B-2 | ecosystem: Environmental > Terrestrial > Plant litter >...
CCTATATTTTCCCCCGCGGGCATTTTTGACCCAGACACGCACCTGGCGGCCCGGGCAGTACCCAGCAAAACATCCCAATCTACGCTAAGAAAGCGAGAACAATGCCCAAGAAGTCTCCGAAAAAGAGCCGTCTCGGCCTTTTCCTGATCGCGTTTCTCATGTTCGTCGGCTTCGCTGCAGTCTCGGCGCCGGCCGCTTCCGCAGCCACGCTCGGCACTTCCACCTACGTGGCCAACTCGACCTACCAAGGGTTGCGTACTTCTGGCGTGAACGTTCGGGTCTACAACGCCGACAGTGCCGCCAGCTTCACGCAGCACAACGGCTGCTACGAAGTCAACTACGGTTACAACGCCTTGGCTGCGTACATGGAGCTCGTCAGAACCGGGAACTACCTGGCCAACATGAAGGCGTATCTCGGTCCGGAAGATTCCGAACTCGTCGCCATGGGCCTGCTCACTCGCCATCGATTGCTCAAGGACGAGGTCGTGCTTCGAAGCGATCTCTACGACGGCAACATCGGCGGTAACGTGATCAACTGTTTGGCTCCCGTCGGCTACCAACTCGGTTCGTTGTCCTCTTCCGGCGCCACTTTGGGCACCTCGACATTCGTTCTGGATTACAACGACAAGGGCGAACGCGCCACTAGCAAGACCATCTACGACACCAACACCGGCGTCGGTACCCACTACACAACCTGTCTCAAAGTCGAGTACGGCAGCGAAGCTCTCGCCGCCGGCCTTTATACCTTGAAGAGCGGGAACTATGCCGTTGAAGAAGCGGCATATCTCAGCCTCGAAGACAGCGAACTCCTGTTCTTGCTGATCACTGCTCGAGAGCGCCTTTTGGGCGATCGGCCGGCTCGAAACACGATCTGGACGAATTCTTACCCCGCCTGCACTACCTGATTTAACCGGCCACCAGGTGCGCTTCTGGGTCAAAAAAGTACTGTAGAACTCTCGGTGTGAGGAGGTGAAGTGGGAGTGGTTGCCCGAAGAGTCAATCCCGGTGAGGGTAAACCCACACCAAAGCCTAGGGGGCGCCCTGCTTCAACCCCAGAAGGCCGAGAGAATCAGCTTATTGCTGCCGCCGAAGCTCTTGCGGAGAAGCAATTGCTGGAAGGAACGGCTTCATCTCAAGTAATCACGCATTATTTGAAGTTGGGATCCCCTCGAGAGCAGCTTGAGCGCAGAAAACTTGCGGGAGAGATCTTGCTACTCGAAACCAAGGCCGAAGACATCTCGTCCAAAGCCAGAACCGAAGAGATGTACCGCGAAGCGATGAATGCCTTTGCTTCATACGCGGGAAATGAGCCTCCGGAGGATTTCGGTGTATAGAACATACACGGATCTTTCCAAGATTCACGAATTCGAAGATCGCTATCGATATTTGGCTCTTCGCGGGTCTGTCGGTGGCGCCACGTTCGGTTATGATCGCTATATGAATCAGGAGTTTTATCGCTCCCGAGAATGGCGGCAAATCCGAGAATTCGTCATTGTTCGTGACAATGGTTGTGATTTAGGCGTTCCTGGGTTCGAAATTCACACCGATTTGTTGGTGCATCACATGAATCCAATGGCGCCCTCGCACATTATTCACGGAGATCCGGATATTCTGGATCCAGAGTTTCTCATCACCACAACCCACAAAACCCACAATGCTATTCATTACGGCGACGAATCTCAACTCCCAGCTCGGATAATTGAGCGGCGCCCCGGTGATACAAAGCTTTGGTAAAAGGAGAATCATGGGAAACCACGATTTGGAGACCGATGATGGTCCCGAAGAGTTTTTGAGCTGGGAACCGTCCGACGAAGACTCGGTTCTTCATACGGACGACCCCAGTAATCCTGGAAACCTGACTTCCGCCGAGTACTTCGATGCAATTTCCACGATCGAAGAGAACGAGGGCGACAAAGGTCTCCACATCATCCCGGAGGAGTATCTTCCGGCCGAGGATCCGAAGCTGGAGGAAGCCAAATGAGCGTCATTACCAACGATGCCGGCAGTTGGATCGAGAACTACGGCGTATTTGGTCCCGGACTGCCGTGGGGGTGCGAAGTACACACTCTTCAGGCTGCTGCTCGACCGGGACTTGCCTGGTCTCTGTCTGAGCCGGGTGGATACCTCGACAATGAGGGCCTCGGTCCGCAGCGAATGACCGACCCGACGAACATCGTCTCGGTTCTTCCACGTCATCTCAAGGGCGGACATTCTGGTTCCATCGCAAACCAGGAATGCATCGGCTATGAGGTTACCGGCTTTGCCGAATGGACCGCGGCGGAATGGCTGGACGGTGGATTGCGCCAGAAAGCTCTTGAGAACGACGCCTCGATCATCGCCGAAGACATCGAGGCTATGGGATGGAAGCGTGAATGGATTCGCGCTCTTTCCATCGGTCAGATGCAGTCGAACCACCAGAAGAAATTGGCCGGCCGCACCGATTTCGAGTACGGTCTTCACGGCCACGTCGACGTCAGCGTCGCCTTCCCCGGCACAACCAGTCACTGGGATCCGGGCCCCGGCTTCCCGTGGGCATGGTTCCTCGATCGAGTCCGTTTCTACTTCGACAAGATCAAGGGAGTACCGACTCCGCCCAAGCCGCCGGCGCTAGCCCCGATTCAATACCGACCTTTCCCGTCGGTCATCAAAGGCAAGGTCTACGGCCCCAAGGGTGCCTTGAAGAAGAACTACCCCGCCGGTGTCGATCAGGTCATGACCGGATACGAGGGCAGCAAGGTTGGTCCGGGCCGACGAGCCAACATCAAACTCATCCAGAAGGCGTTGGGTATCGACAACGTCATCGTTCAGGATGGTCGCTACGGTCCGATCACTGCGCAGGCAGTCAAGCTCTTCCAGAAGAAGACCAAGTGCGCAAAGCAGACCGGCTTCGTCGGCCCCAAAACCTGGCTCGCACTCATGAAGGTCCTTCAGGGCAAATAGCCCCCAATCCGTAGGAGTACTTAATGAGCCAGATCAGTGTCACGGACGTGGCGCAGGCTATTTCTGTCGCCGGTAAGTCCGCGATTCAGAACCTTTCTTCTGTACCAATTGTCTTCGCGCGCGAGGCAACGGTCACTGCATCTGGCTCGACGGGGGGATTCCGGCTTGATCCGGGCGCCACGTACGATTTCGACAAAGCACGAGTCGAGTACAACAGCGCTTACATTGGAATCCCCCCGTTGTATGTTGTTTGCGCTACAGGCCAAACAGCAACTCTCGCATATGGAGCAATCTGATGGGGTTCAATCCAGGAACAGTAGCGGTCAAGCCGTTGACCGCGGAAGACTTCCGACAGATGTCCGAAGGAACTTTGGGCTTGACACCCATTATGTTTCAGGGCATTCCTCGAAACTTCTTCACGACAAGCGCGTATACCTCTGCCACATACGCCATGCGCCTTCGAGAACGAATTCGCGCTCGCGGGCATCGGTTTTGGTTTCCGAACTTCTCTAATGGCGGAGCATCTTCCATCGAAGTTCAAAACACAAACCCCATCACCATCAAAGCCAATCTGTTATTGGCGCTTACGTCAGGCCCGACAATTCCATTGACATTTGGTGGTCAACTTTCGGTAACAATCCCGGCGCATATTTCTGGTGTCTGGTCGGATCCGATTGAAGTAGATCTCCCGCAAGACATGACACCGTTGATGTTGACCTACGTCAGCGTCTCCGATGTCGGCATGAAGTGGCCAAATGTTTCGTACGGTAATGCGGGCGCCGGTGAGGGCGTAACTACCGGATCGGATCAGACTGCAAGTTTGACGGGAGTCACCGGTGCTAACGGTTATGTCTACGGCCCGATGGCGGCTTACGGCATTCCTGGAAAAAGTACTCGAGCCGCTCGTCTAGGTATTGGCGGAGATTCAATTGATCGCGGAGCCACGACTAGTCGGGATGTAGAAGGTTTGAACATCGTCGCGCCCATCTCGCAAACTGCTGTGGCTAACATTGCCGCATACGGAGAATCGGCAGTCGGTTTCATCGCCCCTGCCGGTCATAAGAATCGAACGGCGTTCTTATCGGGATGTACTTCTTGGTACACTGGTTGGGGCGTCAATGACATTCAAGCTGGCGGCATCACGGTAGCGCAACTCGCCGCTCGTTTGATCGCCACTTGGCAGATCTTTTACGATCGAACTGGTGTTCTTGGTTATCAGCGAACAATCACTCCGAAGACGATGTCAACTGATGGTTGGGCTACGCCGGGGAATCAGGCAGTCGCTTCGGCGCCTTGGTCACATGCGGTTCGAACGGGGCTTAACGACTGGCTTCGTGACGGTGCGCCAATGTTGAACGGAGTATACGTTGCTCCGGGATCATCGGCCCCCGGAACAATTCGCAAAGGAGACCCGGGGCATTTCATCTCCGGGATTCTCGATTGGGCCGACATTGTCGAAACCGCTCGCAACTCGGGAATCTTCAAAGCGGGCTATTCGTTCGACGGCATCCACTTGAACCCGGTAGCTTACACTGCCATCGCTGCCGGTATCGATTGGTCCAAACTCGGAATCATCTAACACCGTCAAAATGGAAGTAGAGAGGAGGTTTGGAGATGAGTGACAGCATTCTTCTTAGCACTAAAAAAGTTCTCAGTATTCCGGAGGATTACGACGTCTTTGATGATCAGGTTGTCCTCTTCATCAACTCCGCATTTGCGACCTTGAACCAGTTGGGTGTTGGGCCCGAAGATGGTTTTAGCATCCAAGATGCAACCGAAACTTGGACCGACTTCATCGGAGTGAATCCGAAGTATGACATGGTTAAAACCTATGTCTACCTTAAGACTCGCGCCCTCTTCGACCCGCCCCAGATGGGGTACTTGGTCACCGCCATGGATTCGCAAATCAATCAGCTCGAATGGCGGCTTAACGTATTGAGAGAGGAGACGGAATGGCGCAACCCGAATCCGACTTTGGTGCCAGAGGACTAGAGAACGTCCTTGCTCATCACGGCGTCAAAGGGATGAAGTGGGGTGTTCGCCGATCTGCAACTCAGTTGGCCAGTCGAGCCAAAGGTAAAGTTGATGAGGTGGTCGAAGGCAAGAAAGCCAAGAAAACCGCCAAAGCTGCTGCCCGATCCGAAGACCATCTGAAGGTTGCGGCTCTGACAGAAAAGTCTAGAGAGCTCGGCCGAGCATCACTCTCCAACAAAGAGTTGGAGGCCGTTATCGCCCGGAAGAATCTAGAGGTTCAGTACGCAAAACTGAATCCGACAGTAATCGACCGAGGCATCAGCACGATCGACAAACTCATGGGGCAGCACACCAAATTCAACACTGCCGTTCGTAATTTCCAAAATACGAAAGCCCTAATGAACAAGTAGAGAGGAGGTCGGCGGTGGGTCTGTCAAACACAGCAGTACCTATTTACTACGGTAGATTTCGAGACGCAGTTATTCGCGGGGAGATCCCGGTAAACGAACAAATTGCGCTCGAGATGAACCGAATTGACGCACTCATCGCCGATCCGATCTACTTCTACGACGATCAAGCAGTTGAGGGTTTCGTTCGGTACTGCGAGAACGAGCTCACGTTAACAGATGGTAGCGATCTACATCTGTTGGATTCTTTTAAACTCTGGGCAGAACAGATATTCGGATGGTACTACTTCACCGAAAGAAGTGTTTATGAGCCCGGAGAAGATAATCATGGTGGACACTATGTTACCAAGGTTATCAAGAAACGACTGACGGTCAAGCAATATTTGATTGTCGCCCGTGGCGCCGCCAAATCTATGTATGCGTCTTGCATTCAGAACTACTTTGCTGTTATTGACACAGCGACCACGCATCAGATTACCACGGCGCCAACAATGAAACAAGCAGACGAAGTGATGTCGCCTATACGTACCGCGGTCACGCGCGCGCGAGGGCCTCTCTTCAAATTCCTTACTGAAGGTTCGTTACAAAACACGACAGGCTCTCGAGCCAATCGCGTTAAGCTTGCATCCACTAAGAAAGGGATTGAAAACTTTCTTACCGGGTCCCTCATTGAAGTACGACCAATGTCGATCAACAAACTTCAAGGACTTCGACCTAAGATTTCCACCGTCGATGAATGGCTGTCGGGTGATATTCGAGAGGATGTCGTCGGCGCCATCGAACAGGGAGCCTCCAAGCTCTCTGACTATCTCATCGTCGCCATCAGTTCAGAGGGTACTGTGCGTAACGGTTCGGGCGATACCATCAAGCTCGAGCTAGCAAACATCCTCAAGGGGGACTATTACGCTCCTCATATTTCCATTTGGCACTACCGGCTCGACACAATCGAGGAAGTAAACCAACCCGAGATGTGGGTTAAGGCCAATCCTAACATCGGGCGTACGGTGTCATATGACACCTACCACCTAGACGTTGAGCGAGCCGAAAAGGCGCCAGCTTCGCGTAACGACATCCTGGCCAAGCGCTTTGGAATCCCTATGGAGGGGTTCACGTACTTCTTCACGTACGAAGAGACTATTCCGCATCGTAAGTCCGATTTCTGGCAGATGCCTTGTTCTCTTGGCGCGGATCTTTCCCAAGGCGACGACTTCTGTGCCTTCACGTTCTTATTCCCATTTGGAGATGGGCGATTCGGCGTTAAAACCAGAAGCTACATCTCAGAATTGACATTAATGAAGTTGCCAGCAGCAATGCGGCAGAAATATGACGAGTTCCTTGAAGAGGGTAGTCTACACGTCCTTCCGGGCAACATTCTTGACATGAATGACGTTTATGACGATCTCGATAAACACATAGTCGAGAAGAAGTACGATGTACGTACTCTTGGGTTTGATCCGTACAATGCCAAAGAATTTGTTACTCGGTATGAAGCCGATAACGGCCCCTTTGGTGTCGAGAAGGTTATTCAAGGTGCCCGAACAGAATCAGTCCCACTCGGTGAGTTAAAGAAACTAGCCAGTGAGCGATTGATCATATTCGACGAGAAACTCATGATGTTCTGTATGGGCAACTCGATCACACTTGAAGATACCAACGGCAATCGTAAGTTGCTGAAGAAACGACAAGAAGCAAAAATCGACAACGTTGCCGCCATGATGGACGCGTGGATCGCGTACAAACTCAACAAGGAGGCTTTCGAATGAGTGAAGAAAGGAGGTACTAGATGACGATTCTGGGAAGAATCAAAAGCAAATGGAACGCTTTCACGAACAGAGATGAAGATCGAGAGCGTTTTTCATACACACGGATCGGCGCTAGCTACGGTGCGCGTCCGGACCGAGCCCGTTTGCGAATCCCGAACGAGCGTTCTATCATCTCCTCGATCTACACTCGAATGTCGATCGATGTTTCTGAAGTTGCGCTGCGTCATGTAACTGTTGACGATAATGAAAATTATGTCAGCGATTACAAAAGTGGCCTGCAAGAATGCTTGCGAATCGAGGCGAATATCGACCAAGGCGCTCGAGCATTTCGGCAAGACATTGCGATGACTCTGTTTGACGAAGGCACCGCAGCAATTGTTGCTACCGATACATCAGACAACCCGTTTGATACCGGCGCTTACGATATTCAAACTCTTCGCGTTGGTACGGTTCGGGCTTGGCATCCGGAACATGTATTAGTGCATCTCTACAACCAGGCTACGGGCGAACGAGAAGAGATTCTGCTACCGAAGCGGATCGTAGCCATCGTCGAAAACCCTCTTCATGCGATCATGAATGAGCCGAACTCGACTCTGCAGCGACTTATTCGAAAACTCGGAATGCTCGACACGGTTGATGAAGCCACCAGCTCTGGAAAACTGGATTTGATTATTCAGTTGCCCTACGTTGTAAAGTCTGAGGCTCGTCAAAAACAAGCTGAACAGCGTCGATCCGATATCGAGTTTCAGTTGAAGACCGGTAAGTATGGCATCGCATATACTGACGGTACCGAAAAGATCACACAACTGAATCGCCCAGCAGAGAACAATCTGCTGAAGCAAATCGAGTACTTGACTGGCTTGCTGTACAGTCAACTTGGTTTGACGCCGGCAATCATGGATGGAACGGCTACGCCTGAGCAACAACTGGCATATTCCAACCGGACCATTGAACCCATCATGGATGCCATCTCTGAGGCCATGACACGAGTCTTTTTGACGAAGACCGCTCGAGCGCAAGGACAGCGGGTTCTATATTTCCGCAACGTCTTCCGGCTAATTCCGCTTGAGCAGCTTGCCGAGATCACGGACAAATTCACTCGAAATGAAGTGTTGACAGCGAATGAGATTCGTGGCGCTATTGGCTTCCGTCCGTCGAAGGATGCCAAGGCTGACGAGCTTCGTAACAGCAACATGCCGCAGCCGGCCGAAGCTGTCGCGGCGCCCGAAGCAGATGCTGGTCCGGACGAGCTTGACTCGGCTTTGGAAGAACTTGACGCCGAAATGGCGGGTCTTCTTGAAGATGCTGGAGCAGGAGAATGACAATCCTTCTCGGCGAAGAAGCCATCACCAAAATCTTCCGACATGCCGATCCGGATTACGATCCGCAAAAGGCAAAAGAGTATTACGAACGAACCAAGCACTTGAAAGGTCGAAAGAAAGGCTCGGCGATAGAGTCTTCTGGTCGTCGACCAGTCGGCGCCAAAACCCCAACCGTAAAAGTTCCGAACCGTGCCGCTGAACACAAAGCGGCTCAGGTAGCACGAGTACGGGAACTTACCGAACGACTGAAAAAATTGCGCGCTATCTATAAAAAACTGATAGACGCAGCCAAACGTCGATCTGGTGTAGAGGTCAAACCAGATCCCGCCGAGAAAGACGCGGCTGGAAAAGACAAAAAGTCCTCTGCCGAAGATCTCTCCGCTGCCGAGAAGCGTAAAAAGTCTATCGCGGCGAAGAAAGCTTACGAAAAAGAGCATCCAGACAAAGCGGTTGAGGCGCTAGACAAACAAGTAGCTGCTATGGTCGAAAAGATCAAAGAAGCTCGGGCCAAACTCAAAGAAGCCATCGCGGCAGAAACTGAGAAGAAGGTCGCCGCACCAAAGCCCACCCCATCTAAAGCGGCATAACGGCCGTCCTACAGGAAAGAAGGGAGACTGTCAAAATGGAAGCTGACTTCAGTGGTTATGCAACCAAGGCAGGTCTCAAGTGCACTGACGGCCGGACGATTATGCCGGACGCATTCGCACATCAGAACACCACCAAGGTCCCTCTGGTCTGGAAGCACGGACACGACGACCCCACCAACGTTCTCGGCCACATGATGCTCGAGACTCGAGACGATGGCGTTTACGCCTACGGCTTTTTCAACAACACCGACAAAGCGATCCACATCAAGGAAACCGTCCAGCACGGCGACCTGGATTCGCTCTCCATCTGGGCCAACGGTCTTGTCGAAAAGAACAAGCAGGTCTTCCACGGACAGATCCGCGAAGTCAGTCTTGTCCTCGCCGGCGCCAATCCCGGGGCGAAGATCGACAACGTGGCGGTTCGCCATTCTGATGGCGAAGTCGATTACCTGGCCGACGAGGCCATCATTACCACCGGTCTGAGTCTGGAAGAAATTCCGGTCGAACACGCCGGCAACGAAGACGATCTGACTGTCGAGGACGTCTTCAACAGCATGACCGACGAGCAGAAAAAGGCCACGCAGTATCTGGTCGGCGCTGCTTTGGCGGATCAGGAAGCCGAGCTCAAGCAGAGCCAGGAAGATTCCAACAACCTCGAGCACAAAGAAGGAGCCGGCATGAGCCGCAACATTTTCGAAACGCATGGCAAGACCGCGTTGAAGGACAAGGACGGCAAAGAGCTCAGCATGCTGTCCCACGACGACATGAAGGAAATCGTCGCCGATGCCGTCAAGAACGGGGGCAAGCTCAGCGAAGCCATCGATGACTATGCCATCAAGCACGGCATCGAAAACATCGGCGTTCTGTTCCCGGACTTCAAGTCCATCTCGGACCGTCCGGAATTCAACCAGCGGCGTACCGAGTGGGTCGCCTCTGTCATGTCGGCGATCAGCCATACCCCCTTCGCTCGGATCAAGACTCTGTACGCGGACATCACCGAGGACGATGCTCGAGCCAAGGGTTACATCACCGGGCACCTCAAGAAGGAAGAATTCTTCAAGGTCGCCAAGCGGACCACCGGCCCGACCACGATCTACAAGAAGCAGAAGCTCGATCGGGACGACATCATCGACATCATCGACTTCGACGTCGTCGCGTGGATGAAGATGGAAATGCGGATGATGCTGGACGAGGAAATCGCGCGTGCGATCCTCATCGGCGACGGTCGTGAATTCGACGACGAAGACAAGATCAAGGATCCGGAGGGCGCCAACGACGGTCTGGGTATCCGCTCTATCGTGAACGATCACGAGCTCTACACGTCCAGGATCTACTTCAATTTGGACGACGGTGGCTCTTCGAACAGCGAGCTCACCGACGGCATCCTCGCCTCGCGCGTGTTGCTCAAGGGCACCGGCACTCCGACGTTCTTCACCACCGAGGCCCTCCTCACCAAGCTGCTGTTGACCCGGGATACCCAGGGCCGGCGCCTCTACCGCACCGTGTCCGAACTCGCCTCTGAACTTCGCGTGGATAACATCATCCCCGTCGAGGTCATGGAGACCGAGCCCGATCTGCTCGGCGTCATCGTCAACCTGACCGACTACACTGTCGGCGCCGATAAGGGCGGTGAAGTCACTCTATTCGATGACTTCGACATCGACTACAACCAGTACAAGTACCTGATCGAAACCCGGATCTCCGGCGCTCTCAAGAAGCTGAAGTCGGCGATCGCGGTTTACAAGACTGCGGCCGTCAACGTCTTGGTCACCCCGACCAAGCCGGCTTTCAACCAGGCCACCAACACCATCACCATCCCGACCCAGACCGGTGTCAGCTACAAGATCAACGGCGTGTCCAAGTCGGCCGGCTCCAACACGGTCATCACTGCCGATGCGGTTGTCGAGGCCACTGCGGCCGCCGGCTACTACTTCGCCAACAGCGATGTGGACGACTGGACGTTCGACTTCAAGCCCACTTCCTGACCTAGGGCGGTCTCATGAAGTTTTACGGCCTCATTGGTTATGGAGAAACCGAAGAGACCGCCCCCGGTGTGCATGAACTCGTAATCACTAAGCGTGCATATTTTGGTGATGTCGAGCGTAATAGTCGACAGATTCCGCAGGGAGAGAATCTCAACAACGATCTCTCTGTGAATAATTCGATTAGCATCGTGGCTGATGCGTATGCGCACGAGCACTTCCATAAGATTCAGTTCGTAGAATGGCAGGGGGCTCCGTGGACGGTTACAGACGTCGATGTGCGGAGCCCCCGGCTGATCCTCCGACTGGGAGGTGTTTACAATGGGCCAACGAGTTGATTTTCAAGTAATTCTTGAAGAGCTTCTCGGATCGGGTGCGGTATTTTTCCAACCTCCGACCAATTTCAAGATGGTATATCCGTGCATCGTTTATAGGCGGGACGATGTGCGGCCCGAACACGCCAACAACAAGCTTTACCAATCGACAACCCGTTATCAAGTAACGGTAATTGATCGAAATCCCGACTCGGTCATACCTGACAAAGTCGCTCAACTGCCCATGACGAACTTTGACAGGTTCTTCACAGCAGACAATCTCAACCATGACGTGTTCAACGTCTACTTCTGAGGAGGAGTAATGGCTCCAATTGTTTGGGACAAAGTCGGTGAACGGATCTACGAGACGGGTGTCGATCACGGCGTCTTGTATCTGACCGACGAAGACGGCGAATACACCAGTGGTGTCGCCTGGAACGGCCTCACCGGTGTGACGGAATCTCCGTCCGGCGCCGAGACCAGCCCGCAGTACGCGGACAACATGAAGTACCTGAACCTCACCTCCGCCGAGGACTTCGGCGCCACCGTCGAAGCGTTCACCTACCCCGACGAGTTCGGGCAGTGCGACGGTACAGCGGAACCGGAACCCGGCGTCTTGATCGGTCAGCAGAACCGGAAGTCCTTCGGTCTCTCTTACCGGACTCTCATCGGAAACGACCTCGAGGGTCAGGGCTTCGGCTACAAACTGCACCTCGTTTACGGTGCGATGGCGGCGCCGTCCGAGAAGGCCTTCGCAACGGTGAACGATTCGCCCGAACCGATCACCTTCAGCTGGGAACTGACCACCACTCCGGTGGCAGTCGGCGAAATTGGCGGCGTGGTCTACAAGCCCACCGCCAGCGTCACCATCGATTCCACCAAGGTCAATGCAGCGGACCTCGCCGCATTCGAACTCATTCTGTACGGCAGCGGTACCGGACCGGGCGTTGCTCCGCGTCTTCCCTCGCCGGCAGAAGTCATCGCGGCTTTCGCCGCCTGATAATTCGCCACCTTTTGTGGTAGAAAGAAGTTGGAGAATGCTCCAGATTATAGTCCCAGGTGAAGAAGGGTTCAATGAGAACACCAATGAATTCTTTACCGTAGGGGACGTCACCCTTGTTCTGGAGCATTCTCTTGTTTCTTTGTCAAAATGGGAGTCGAAGTATGAAGTCCCGTTTCTTGCAAAGGGTACGAGACCGCCAGAACAAACTCTAGATTACATTAAGATGATGATCGTCGGTGATTTTCCGGAAGGAATTCTTCTGAAACTTACCGAAGAGAATGTCGATGCCATTCAGACGTATATCGAATCAAAGCAAACCGCCACAACCTTTCCGCAGAGAACAAATCACAAGCGGCAAAACGAAACGGTTACTGCCGAATTGATCTACTACTGGATGGTCGCGCATCAAATTCCATTCGAATGCGAAACGTGGCATCTCAATAAGTTACTCACTCTTATTCAGGTTTGTAACGTCAAGAATAGCAAACCCACTAAGATGAGTGCCACTGAAAGAAATGCTGAAATGCGTAGACTGAACGCTCAGCGACGAGAGCAGCACAAAACCAGCGGATAGGAGGCTTGCCATTACTAAAATCGAGTGGGATAAGATTGAAGATCGGACCTACGAAAGAGGAGTTAGTAAGGGTGTGCTTTATCCGCCCACTGGTCCTGGCGTTCCGTGGAACGGTTTAGTTTCTGTAGCTGAAAACGAGCTCGGTGGGAATGTCGAGCCGTATTATCTGGATGGTCGAAAGATTCGAGATCATGTAGAGAATCGAGACTATTCAGGAACGCTGACTGCTTTCTCGGCGCCACGTGAGTTTGATATCTGTTTGGGAACCAAGCAAATCTTTCCCGGATTCTCAATCACCGGACAACCTCGACCCTCCTTCGGTTTGAGTTACCAAACTCGAGTAAACGAAGATCATTACAAAATTCATTTGATTTACAACGCCACAGTTACTCCTGGCTCTGAGAGTAATCCAACCCGGAATCGTCGTACCAGCGTATTGACTAAGTCATATTCGATTGATGCTGTGCCGCCAAATGTAGATTTTCCCCCGGGGGTAACTCCATGGAAACCTTCGGCGCACATCATTATCGATTCTCGACGCACAAACCCCTTTGGTATGCTTGGGTTGTCACAGGCTCTGTATGGTCCTAATTATGGTGAAGATCTGCCATATTTGCCCACACAAGAACAAGTCGCCACATTGTTAATCGGATAGGAGTGTCATGGCAAGACTTATTTGGGACGCTCCTGGCGAAAAGTTCTACGAGACCGGCGTAGACCACGCGGTTCTATATTTGCCGGGTGGCGGAATTGTCCCTTGGAACGGCATTACGTCTATTGACGAGAACGTTGATGATGCTGGCGCCGATCCAGTATATTTCGATGGACAGCTAGTTCGCCACGTACGGTATGCCATCGATTACCAAGCCACAGTCAATGCATTCACATATCCTGAGGAATTCGAAGACGTTCAGGGATTTCGTGATCTTGACAACGGCATGTCTACTACAGCACAGCCGCTTCGGCAATTCTCAATGTCTTATCGAACTTCTGTGGGTTCAGACACTACTACAGAGGACGCCAACTACAAGATTCATATCTTGTACAATCTGACAGCCATTGCTCGAGACATCAAGTACGGCACGATTCAGGGAACAGTGGCTCCGACGGTTTTCTCATGGGATCTATCTGGTCTTCCTGAGGATCTAGAGGGCTACGCTCCTTCTGCGCATTTCATTGCCGACTCACGATATTTGACTGCAGTTCGACTTGAGTATTTGACCGACATCCTTTACGGTACCGATCTTGTCGATCCGTCGTTTCCGTCCATTGAAGATCTAATCGAGATCGTTCAGACCAAACTGGCAATTGAGATAATTGACAATGGAGATGGAAGCTGGACCGCTATTGGCGCCTCGTCTCGAGTCAAACAAATCGACCCCGACACAATCATGTTGATCGACGTTGACGGGTACGAGGAATCCCCCGGCACCTTCGTTATCCAATCAACGGCTCAGGAGATGCCATGAGTATAGTTACTGCTTTGTCCAAGGCTAAAGCTTTGGAGTTAGCCGCGCAGGACATCATCAGTGGCGCGATCTCTGGTGACGATCTGATATTGACTCGTCGAAATGGCGACGTTATCAATGCGGGAAATGTTCGTGGCCAAATTGGTCCTCAAGGTCTTACCGGCATCGGTCTTATTCCTACTGGTATGATTCTGATGTTCGCTAACAGCGCATTCATCCCAGCAGGCGGATTTCTTTGGTGTAATGGCGCCGCTGTTTCTCGGACCACATATTCTGCACTGTTTGCCATTCTGGGAACGGTGTATGGCGTCGGAGATGGCAGCACTACATTCAACTTGCCGAACTTTACCGGAAAATTCCCCCGGGGGAATTCCGCCGGCGTTGGGGGAGGTGCCGATTCTCACGGACACGCCACGTCTCAGCCTGCACACACGCATACATTCACTGGTACAGCGCATACGCACACTACACCCGCGCACAGTCACTCTCTCTCTGACAACGGCCAAGCGCAAATTTCTTTGATCGCCAGTGCTCCGGCAACCGTCCTTCGTCGGATCACAACCACCACCTACACAGCAAACGTCTCATCGAATACGGCGGCTGCTGTAGGTAGTACGCAGTCACTGTCCACGGGTGCTGCTCTGGCCGGCGCCACGGATTCTGGCGGATCCGGCACCTCTGGCAGCACGACTGCTGGCGGCACAAACTCCTCCACGACTCCGGCTGCTGGTTCTACAGACGTACAAAACAACATCCCCGCATACACCGGCGTGATGTTCCTCATCAAGTACTAATCATATTCGAGAAGGAGCTGTAGTGTTTACCGTAAAATCACGCGGCGACTTCAAGAAGACTGAAAAGTTCTTGAGGGAAATGTCGAAACGGCGGATCAAGAAGATCCTGCAAGAAAAAGGCCAATTGGGTATTGAAGCTCTTGAGTCGGCAACGCCCCGTGAGTCTGGAATTACTGCTGGATCCTGGCAGTTTGATGTTGTCGTCAAAGGTGGAACATATTCTTTGGTGTGGAGTAATTCACATTTAATTAATGGTGTTCCGTTGGCAATTCTTCTCCAATACGGCCACGGTACTGGTACCGGCGGTTACGTAGAGGGAAGAGACTTCATCAATTCGGCGATCCGCCCGATATTCGACAGAATCGCTGACGATGTATGGAAGATGGTGAAATCCGCATGAGTGGTGTTGACAACCGCGTAGTACAAATGAAGTTTGACAACAACCAGTTCGAGCGGGAAACCCAATCTACCATGGGTCTTCTCGACAAGTTGAAGACCAAACTCGGATTCAAAGGAAGTAAAGAGGGAATCGAAGGTGTGCAACGCTCCTTTGCCAAATTCTCTCTCGGTGGTATTGGCGCCGGCGTTGACGCAATCAAGGCAAAGTTTTCTTCGCTTTCTGTAGTTGGCGCCGCGGCTATCGCAAATATCACCACTCGTGCTGTGGACTCGGGTCTAAAGATCGCCAAGGCGTTCTCGACCGACGGCATCATGGGTGGTCTGGAAGAGTACGAAACGAATCTCAACTCCATCCAGACCATTCTCGCCAACACCAGCACTAAAGGTACGTCCCTCGACGACGTCAACAAGGCTCTACAAGAGCTCAACACATATTCCGATAAAACGATTTACAACTTCTCCGAAATGGCCGCTAACATCGGCACATTCACGGCAGCCGGTGTAAATCTTGACACAGCCACGGACGCCATCAAGGGTATTGCTAACTTGGCGGCAGTTTCTGGCTCATCCTCGGAACAAGCATCAACTGCAATGTACCAGCTTTCTCAGGCGATGTCCACCGGCGTACTTACGCTTGAGGACTGGAACTCAGTCACCAACGCAGGTATGGGCGGTGAGGTCTTCCAGAAGGCTTTGATGGACACTGCTCGCGTAAGCGGTGTAGCTGTCGACCAAATCGTCGCGGATCAGGGAAGTTTCCGAAACTCTCTGCAGAAGAAGTGGCTCACTTCTGATATTCTGTCGGACACCTTAGCTAAGTTCACTGGCGACCTGACCAAGGCGCAACTGGACTCGATGGGGTATACCGAGGAGCAGGTCAAGGGCATCCTTAAAATGGGTGTGACGGCCACAAACGCGGCAACCAAGGTCAAGACCATGACTCAGCTCATGGACACCTTGAAAGAGAGCGTTGGTTCTGGTTGGACTCAGTCTTGGCAGATCGTGCTCGGCGACTTCGAGGAAGCCAAAGACCTTTTCACGGGCATCAATGATGTTCTTGGTGGTGTTGTCGGAGCTAGCGCTAAAGCGCGTAACGACATGCTGCAAGAGTGGAAAGATTTGGGAGGTCGTCAGGCACTGATCGACAGTTTCTACGCCGCGTTCAAGATCCTGACCAACGTCACGGGCGCCTTCAGTAAAGCATTCCGGTCTGTCTTCCCTGCGAAGACCGCTAAGGACTGGTACGAGATCACCGATACCATTCGGGATTTCCTCGAGCGCGTAGCTAAAGGTACCAACAATCTCAAGACGTTCCGAACCATCGTTAAGGGTGTATTTTCTGCCTTCAGCGTAGGGTTCGAATTCATCAAAGCTTTCGGTGGATTCCTCAAGCGGATATTTGACACCATTTCTGCAGGATCCAACGGCGCCGTAACCCAGTTCCTCGTCAAGATGGCGAAGTGGGTTATCGGTCTGGATAAAGCGGTCAAGAAAGGCGACACGTTCGTCAAGTTCTTTGATCGTTTGTTCGACAACATCACGAAGTTCGTCGCATATTTGCAAGTCGGTATCGATAAGGTCAAAGACTTCGTCGGACAGGTCGACTTTGCCAAGATTGGCGACCAAGTCAAGGAGATCGTCCAAAAGGTCAAGGACGGAACCATATCTCTTGACGATGCGAAGGAGATCGCCCAGAAGACCTGGGGCGCTATCATCCGCGTATTCCAAGGCGCTATGGACCAATTGGGGGCCATTAGCGATGGGTTCCAATCTGTCTGGGACAGGGTCGTTGCTGGCTTCGAATGGGTCAAAGAGAAGGTCCAGCCGGTTACCGATTTCATCGGCGAGCTTCTGGGACAGATCAAGGACGCATTCAAGAACGCCTTCGCTGGATTCAGCGCAGAACAACTTGGCGCCGGCGGCGGTATTCTCGCTCTTGGTGGTATATTTACCGGCATCATGGCTTTGGTCAAGAAGTTTATCCAGGAAGTCAAGGACTTCGGGCTACAAGATATCACCAACGAAATCGGCGAGACAATTGGTGCTTTGGGCAACCACCTGAATGCGCTTACTGCTAACGTCAAGGCCAAGTCGCTACTTACATTGGCTGCGGCTATTGCGCTTCTTGCGCTCTCGGTGATTGGCCTGGCCGGTATTGACCCCGAAGATCTCACCAAATCTTTGACGGCTATCGCGGTTGGCTTCGGCCAGCTGTTGATTGCCATGGGCATTCTCACCAAGATGGCCGGCGCCGGAGGGTTCGCTAAGATCCCGATTATCGCTGCCGGAATGATCATGCTTGCCGGTGCGGTTCTTATTCTCGCACTAGCCGTCCGTAAGCTATCGGGACTATCGTGGGAGGACCTCAACAAGGGTTTGACTGCGGTATCTCTGTTGCTTGCCGGCCTGACTGCGGCGATCAAAGTTATATCCGGATCTAGCGGTGGCTTGCTGCGTTCCAGCGTGGGTATGATCGCCATGGCCACAGCACTTCAGATTCTAGCCGGAGTTGTCAAAGACTTCGCTGGGATGAAGTGGTCTGAACTGGCTAAAGGTATGGCTGGTGTAGCTAGTGGTCTAATCGCTATGACTGGCGCCATGAAGCTTATGCCGAAGGGCATGTTGGCAAATGGTGTAGCGTTGATCGCCATTGCTACGGCGTTGAAGATTCTGTACACCGCGGTAGCTAGTTTCTCCTCGATGGACTGGCCCACTATGGGTCGTGGTCTTGCTGGAGTTGCTGGCGCCTTGGTTGCCATCGCTGCGGCTATGCAACTGATGCCACAGAATATGATGATGCAGTCTCTTGCTCTCCTCGCTGTCGGCGCCGCGCTGGGCCTAATCGGGCAAGCCGTCGAGGATATGGGTGGCATGTCATGGGATGAGATTGGCAAAGGGCTAGCTACGCTTGGTGGCGCCATGATCATTCTTGCTGGTGGCCTCAAACTGATGTCTGGGTCTCTTAACGGCGCCGCTGCTTTGGTAGTTGTCGCCAGTGGGCTCAAGATGCTAGTGCCTATCCTGCAGACCTTGGGCACCCTGCCTTGGCAGGTTATTGCTCTTGGTCTCGGCGCCCTCGCTGCTACCTTCACTGTACTGGGTCTCGCTGGTCTAGCATTACGACCGATTGTGCCTACCCTGCTCGCGCTGGGTGCGGCGATGGTCATCGTCGGTGCGGGTATGACGCTTGTTGGTGGTGGCGCTATTGCGCTAGCCAAGGCCTTCGAGATCCTCGTCGGTACTGGCGAAGAGGGCGTAAAGACTGTTATGGCTATCCTAGACGGCCTTATTTTAAGGTTGCCCGAGATTGTCACGGCGGTTGGACAAGCCGTAATCGCTTTCGCCAAAGTCATCGGCGATGGTGCCCCGGTTATCGTCGGAGCATTCACGTCTATATTCAGTGAGATGCTTGGTGCGGTACAGGAGCTTTCGCCTCAGATCATGGAGACCATCGGTACTCTGCTGAGCGATTTCCTGGGTCTCCTCCGTGAGAAGTTCCCAGAGTTAATTCAGACCGGCGCCGATTTGCTGATGTCTCTTCTTGACGGCATCAGTAAGAACATTGGGGATGTGGCTAAGAAGGCTACCGATATTGTCATCGAGTTCCTAGCCGCACTCATTACCCAGCTGCCACGTCTTATTCAGCAGGGCATTGACTTCATCATTGCCTTGGTGAAGGGTATCGGCGAGGGTATCGCAAACAACGCGTCCCTGATCGCCAGCACTGCGCTTGATTTCGTCGGTAACTTGGTACAGGGCATCATCAATGCTATCGGTACTTTGTTCGACCGAATCTGGCAAGCGATTAAGGACTGGCTCGGTACTCTTTGGGATAATATCCTGGACTTCTTCGATATCTTCTCTCCATCAAAGAAGATGTACTGGGTGGGTGAGATGCTCATGCATGGTATGCGTAACGGTATCCGCGAAAATGGTCAGATGGTTGCTGATGCAGGCACGACCATGAGCAAGAACGTATACGATGCTATGGATGGCGCACTCAAGGAGGCGCCAAATCTCCTTGACGGGTTGATGGAAATGGATCCGACGATTAAGCCGGTTCTAGATTTGTCAGGCGTGCAGGCCGAAGCGACTCGTCTGAATGGATTGATCGCTACGGACGCATTAACTGCTACAGGTGCCTTCGAGCGTGCGATTGATATTTCAGCAACAACCGAACAGAACAATGAAATCAAGAGCGCAGAGACACAGGAACCTCCGGTAGCGCTTTCCTTCGAGCAAACGATTATTTCACCTAAGACCCCGAATGCTACGGAGATTTACCGGAATACCGCTAGTCAAATCGCCAAAGCTAGGGAGGTTATCGGTCGATGAAATACGACGCCATACGAATTTCTGCGTTGAAGACTGTTACTTTCCCAGTGATTGGTGTTGCTGGAAATGCCAACTTCTTCGCCAAAAAGATCTTGGGCTTGACTGCGCCGGACATCAATATCAACATGGTGAATATCCCGAAGCAAGGTGGAGCGTATTACGACTCTACTCCCGAACTTCGTGAGATAGAAATCACGGTAGGCTTAGAGCCTAACTACGCACTCAACATCAGCGTAGAACAAGCTCGTGCAAGTCTATATTGGATGGTTAATAGTCAACTCACAATCGAGTTGCTGCTTAACGGCGTAGTTAAGCTCAAGACCTACGGTTGGCTCAAGCGTCTTGAGTCTGACCAATTTGAGCGCGAGCCGGAGCTGGATATTGTTATCAGCTGCATTAGCGCCACGTTCGACGCGCCGTCGGAGACCTTGATCGGCGCCGGAGCAACGGGCGCATCAGTATCCATTACCTTGGCCGGCAGCGCCAAGACCAATCTGATCATCGATTGGAAAGTGCAGGCTACGGCTTCTGGCTTCTTAACGCGTCGATATTTCAACGGCGACGTGGACAACTACCAGGAGTTTCGTGTCGACGGGCTCACGTTTCTCAACAACGACACCATCCGTCTTGACAGTACGTCGGGGAAGAAGAAAGCGCTTCGTGTTCGTGGTGGCGTATTCCTAAACCTCCTGCCGTACATCACGCCGACCTCCACGTGGTTATATCTTGAGCCGGATGCGCCAAACGTAATCGATGCGTCTCTGATCGGTGGTAGCTCATCAACGGCGTGGAACGTGAACTCCGTCAAGTACACAAACAAATACTGGGGAGTGTGACGTGGATCTATATACGATTGACAAGGTCAATTACAATCCACTAGACCTGATTGAGAGTTACGATTCTCTACTCTGGACCGAAAGGTTTCAAGAGCCTGGTGACTTCGAATTGAAGACCCATGTTCTTGAGTCGACATATAACGCACTTCCCAAGGGAACGTTTGTAGCAATCCGCGAATCCAACGAAGTCATGGTGGTAGAGGATCGTGCCATCGAGACGAATGAGGACGGTGAAGAAATCCTCACCGTAACGGGTAGAAGTCTGATGTCGTTCATGGAGAATCGCTATGCGGGGTTCTTCTACAATCAGATCAATATTCGTGGCGATGATCCGGGCACGTTCGAAGAGGTATATACCTATCCCGTTTCGGCGGGCGCCGATGGTAATCCTTCTTGGAACGATGGCGATGCGATCAAGTGGATCATCGACATGCACATGACGTATGGTCTCTTCACGCCTGGATTCTCGGGAAGTCCATCCGCCATCAATCCCGAGAAAGTTCCTAACTTCTCTTGCGAGAACCTGGACACCACGGGTCGATCGACAGCATACAAAGAGAACATCATTCGTGATAATCTCTATGAGGCAGTGCACGTATTGCTTCTTGCTGGAGACAATGGCTTTCGAGTGGTTCGCCCGTTTGGTGCCGAGACCAACTTGAAGTTCCAGATTTATAACGGTCTCAATCGGAGCGCCAATCAAGAAGATCGTTTGCCGATTATCCTCAGCAAGGAAGCCGGCGATCTACTTCGATTGCGTCAGTTCGACAGCACCAAAGGCTCTCGAAACTCTTTCCGGATCTACACGAACTACATGAATCCCTACGTCAACACCGTATGGGATCCAAACGATGAGACCGTTTTGATTGCGCCGAACAGAATGGGTTGGAACTTTCGAGACCAGCTCATTGACGCAGACAATATCAAGGACTCATTGGCATCTACTAGAGCACGGCGCCTGAAGAAAGAACAGGCAAAGTATCGAGCAATCAGCATGATCAGCGCGGAAATCTCCCCAAGCTCAGCGTATATTTTCGGCAAGGACTACAACATGGGGGATCTCCTCACAGTTGACGCATACTTCGGTAAGCGTTTCACGGTTCGGATCACCGAGTATATTCGGTCAGAGGACGGCGGCGTTTACACGGCTTACCCAGTCATTAGCGAACTGTAAGGACGGACTAAATATGGAGATAGGGCTGGAGTCTATTCTCGGCTTTGTTGGGATTATCATGGGGTCTGGTGGTTTTTGGGCCTTCATGGCATCCAGGAAGAGCGAGAAAAAGGCTGAAACTCGCCTTTTGATGGGCCTGTCTTTGGACAAGATCATCTACTTGGGATCTAAGTATCAGGATCGCGGATATCTTTCGCAGGACGAGTACGAGGATCTCCACAAGTATTTCTACGAGCCTTACAAAGAGCTCGGGGGCAATGGTATTGCCGAAAATATGATGGGTCGGGTTGAGAAGTTGGAAGTTCGATCTCGTCATAAATCCGTTGAGCTCACGTTTGGCTCTAATCAACAGAATGCGAACACGCCATGAGTGATCCCACCACAGTTACATCCCCGTCTCTGTTCTCCAACAAGAATTACGACCGGGCCAAGTTCTTCGCCACCGTAGTTCTGCCGGCGCTTGGCGCCTTATACGCGGCGCTTGCGCTTATCTGGGGATTCCCCGCCAGCGAAGAGGTCGTCGGTAGTATCGCGGCGGTCAATGCATTCTTGGGCATCGTCTTGAAGGTCTCCAACAACAACTTCGTCAAGACTTATGATGGCGAAGTTCGTTATGGGCCGGGTATTGAGCCTGGCGATACTGCAGTCGCCTTCAATATGGACCCAAAGGCGCTCCCTCATTCGGATATCATGACATTCAAGGTCATTCATCCGGATGACACCGTCGTAGAGGATTCGCAGGATAATCACGTCCTGTAATGAACCCCTCTACGAAAGGAACTACCCATGTTCAAGAAGTCCTCATCCAAAGCCCACCCGCTCGACGCTGAGCTTGATCGTGCGATGAAGTTCATTGTCGCCAAATCTCCCGACTCCCCCGAGTACGCAGCCGCGCTCGACCAGATCGAAAAGCTGACCAAAATCAAAGCCCCCAACGCCGCGACCACCCTCAGCAAAGACACTCTGGTCACCGCAGCTACGAACCTCGCCGGCATCGTGATGGTTATCGGCCATGAGCGCATCCACGTGATCGCCACCAAAGCACTCGGCTTGGTTATGAAGGCTCGCTGAACTGTCATATTCTGACAGACAGGCTCAACAGTATACAACGTGTAAGGACGTAAAAAACTCTTACACGTTGTATACTGTTTGCCTAACTCATATTGTAAAAATTGCCCGGGGGAGATTTTTTTCGCAACAATTACATACTATATAATGAACCCACCTATGAAAGGAATTACCATGTCACAATCGTACTACTCCGTTTATGGAACCCCCCTACATCTCCTTCTGGACGATGAATTCGCCGCAAACTACAATGCTGCACAACGAGCATTTTTCGAAGCTCAGGTGAAGTTCAATGAAACCTCCAAGACCACTTGGGCAGGTGAACCGTTGAACATCAACTGGACTGAAGAACACCGTCGTGTATACAATCAGTTTGCCGAACTCATGAACTCTATGATCGACATGGCCGGCGGGGCCCTTGAACTCGGAGAAGAAGAAATGACTTCCGATTTCCTCGTCAAACTCTAAGTTCACAACTATATACCCTAACACGGTATATAGTTTTTCGCAGAAATTACACACACTATAATGAACCCCCACCCTATGAAAGGAATTACCATGTTTAACAAGAAGACCCCGACCTCAACCATCGCCATGTCCTTCGAAGAATACAATGCTCTGTCCGACGAGGAGCGCGCTGCCATCCATGCTGCTTTCAACAAGAAAGTCCGCATCATCAAGCGCGTTGTCCTCGCCGCCCCAGTCGCACTTGTTGCACTCGTCGTCATTGCGAAGTCCCTCGGAAACTCCGACGAAACCGAAACCTCCATTATCGAAGCGTGATTCAAAAGCCAAAAACACCCTAACACGGTGTTTAGGCTTTGCGTTTTCTAACCCCCACTATGAAAGGTCATATCATGTCCCGTCGTACCCGTAACTACGGTTTCTTCAAGTTCCTCTGTGATATCGCCCTGGTCTTCCTGACCGGTGGAATCTGGCTCATCTGGATTTTCATCCGAGAACACCGTCGCTAGTCGCAAAATAAACATGGCCTATAATAGAAGCCCTCTATGAAAGGAACCACCATGTTTGGTCGTGCCATCGAAATGAAGCTCGTCAAAGAACGCAAGTCCAATGACACCGAAGCAACCGCTCCCATCATCAATACCGAAGAACTCGTACAACACGTACGCAAACTCGGCGTTGATGCTGGCAAGTGGATCGCCATCGGTGTTGCAGGATATGTGATCCTCGACACCCTTCGCCAGATTGCAGTCAAATCTACACCCGAAAACTGAATCTTCTAAAGCCAAAAACACCCTAACACGGTGTTTAGGCTTTGCCCACTATGAAAGGAATTACCATGGAAGAGAACGAACCGCAGTATGAAGTAACCGCTGAAGACTGCTTTGTCATCGGCATCGTCTTCGGCGCCATCGCTGTACTTCTCACCTACGCAGAAGACATGGTTGTCGGGGTGTGGATATTCACCATCGCCGCAGCCTTGTTCGGCCTGGGCGGGATATTCTGCCTTTACCTAGATCACAAATCCATCAAGCCGGAGGACCCCAAAGATGAGCTTTAACTCCCTGCTCAAGGCTACGGAAGTATTCGCTTCTCGTAATGCCCCCGCAATCTTGACCGGGGTCGGTATCGCCGGCGCCTTCGCATCGGCATTTCTGGCAGGTAAGGGCGCATTCAAAGCGTCGGGGATTCTTTCCGAAGAGGCCCCCGATCTGACGACTAAGCGGAAGATTGATTTAACCTGGCAGTGCTATATTCCTGCCGCACTTGCCCTCACTGCTACCACCGCAGCCATATTCAGTGCGAACCACATCGGCGCCACGCGATTGATCGCGGTCTCTACCGCATATTCCATCACCGAGCGCGCGTACGACGAATACCGCGACAAGGTCGCCCAGAAGTTCGGCCCCAAGCAGGAACTGGCAGCTAGGGACGAGATCGCCCAGGATCGAGTGACCCAGAATCCCGTCGGTTTGAATCCCGTCCTCGTGACGGGTACCGGCGACTCCCTCTGTTACGACGCATATTCGATGCGATATTTCCGTAGCAACATGGAGGCGATTCGTAAGGCGGGTAACGACGTCAACGAAGCCGCACACAACGACGAATTCTGCAGCTTGGCCGACTTCTACGACAAGCTGAACTTGCCATCAAACTCTCATCACGAGCTAATGGGCTGGCACGCCGATCATCTGCTCAAGCTCAACATCTCGTCCGTTATGGCGGACAACGATCAACCAGCCATCTCAATGGATTTCTACGTAGCGCCCAAGCATTCTTATCGCTACGACGGAATGTAATACCCACCTTCATATCCTTAGAAAGGGATACGCATGTTCAAGAAGACCATCACGTACGAAGACTTCTCCGGTGGAACCGTGACGGAGGACTTCTACTTCAACCTTTCCAAGGGCGAGGTTGTCGCCATGGAGATGGCCAGCAGCGACGGCGGCTACTCGGGCTTGCTGGAACGGATCATCAAGGAGAAAGACAACTCCAAGATGGTGTCGATTTTCCAGGACATCATTCTCAAGTCTGTCGGTCGCAAATCCGCCGACGGCCGGAAGTTCGTCAAGAACGACCAGATCCGCGAGGACTTCGCCTCTACCAATGCATATTCCGAGCTCTTCGTCGAACTAGCAACCCAGGCCGGCGCCGCTGCGGAATTCGTCAACGGTCTCTTCCCGAAGAAACTGCTGGATGAGGCAGCCAAGGACGTCCAGTCCGTCAAGATCGAGGCGCCTGCCGAGAAGCCGAAGGATCTCTCCGTGCTCGCCGATTTCTCGGCAGAGGACATCGAGCGGGCTCTGGCTGCGCGGGCCAATTCGCAGTAAAAACACGCTGTATAATGAAAACCCCCACTATGAAAGGAATTACCACCATGCGTAAACCCTCAGAGAAGACTGTCAAAACGATCAAGAAGATCGCCACCATCGTCGTCGGATTTTCCGCAGCCTTCACGGCTCGCACCGTCATCGACGCAAACACCCCCGATGAGAACACCGCCTTCCAAGACGCGACTCTCGCCGTTGGTTCGTTTGCGCTCGGTATCGCCGCGAGCTACGCAGCTACGGATGCCGTCGATCGCTGGGTCGATGACTTGATCGAAAACACCTTCGATGGTAAGCCCAAGGCGTACACCTCCCTGTAGTGCAGTAAACAAACAATAGGATCCCTAACACGGATCTTATTGTTTCAAATTTGAGAGTAGGTAGCATGGAGAATTACGCGAATAACAGTCTTAAAGCTCGGTCAGCAGACGCCGAGCCGAAGGCTGAGAAGAAAGTCGAACAGGTCTACACCGGCGCCGTCGTCCGTCGCAAGAAACCGTTGAGCAAACGCTTCGCCGAGATCTTCGTGGCGGGCGACGGCCAGAGCGTCATCGGCTATATCTTCAAGGATGTGCTTGTGCCGTCCATTCAGGAGATGGTCACCACTGCGGCTACTCAAGGCATCGAGCGGATGATATTCGGCGAGTCTCGTACCCGTACACCATCTCGCTCGTTCGGGCGCGCCGGCCACGTCAGCTACAACGGATATTCGTCGCCTACTCGGGCTAATGCTCCGGTTCGGCAAATGTCCCATCGTGCTCGGTCGATTCACGACTTTGACGAGATCGTGCTGGAGACCCGTGTCGAGGCAACCGATGTCTTGGACAGTCTCTTCGAGATTCTGTCGAAGTACCAGCTCGTCACTGTCGCAGACATGTACAACGTTGTCGGTATCAGCCCGAGCCCGCAGGACACCCAGTTCGGTTGGGTGGATCTCCGTGGCTCTAAGGTCGAGCATGTCCGGGAAGGATATTTGCTCAGCCTTCCCGCACCGGAGCCTGTTGATCGATGAACACCAACCAAATGCGTCATGAGATCCTCAAACGCTACCCGAGCAGTGATTCTTTTCGGCGCAAAGTCGACAAGATGTCTGACGCCCAGATCTACGCTTTCTACAACCGTCTTATCAAAAAGGAGCAGTAACATGAGTTTCATTCCGGCCGGGGTTGCTGCCAAAGCATCCCGCTCTTTGTTGCACCTGCAGAAGGCCTCGCCCCAGGTGTTGTTCGTCGGCGGTGTCGTCGGCGTTGTCGGTTCTGTTGTGCTGGCCTGCCGCGCAACCCTCAAGCTCGAAGAGCTTCTCGATGAGGCAGCGCAGACCCGCGAAGTTATTCAGAACACCAAGCCCGACGAGAAGTTCTCGGAGTCCGACATCAAGAAAGCCGTGGTCCTGCACAAGGCGAAGACCGCCGGCCGGATCACCAAGCTCTACGCTCCCGCTATTGTCGTCGGCGCCATCTCGATCGGTGCGTTGACCGGCTCCCACGTCATCCTGTCCAAGCGCAATGCCGGCCTGACCGCTGCGTACAAGACCATCGACAAAGCCTTCGACGAATACCGCAAGCGCGTTGAGAAGGAACTCGGACCCGATAAGGCCCGGGAAATCCTTCGGAATGTCGAAGGCTGCGAAATCGAGACCGAAGACGGCAAGAAGGAAACCGTCAACCTCGCCAAGCCGGGCATTTCCAAGTACGCCCGGTTCTATGACGAACACGCCTCGAGCTGGAGCCGGCACGCGGACACCAACCTGATGTTTCTCAAGGCCCAGCAGAATTGGGCTAACAATCGACTTCAGGCACGAGGACACCTGTTCTTGAACGAGGTTTGGGACATGCTCGGTCTCGATCACACCTCTGCTGGCGCTGTTGTGGGCTGGATTTACGATCACGAAGATGGCGACGGTTTCATCGACTTCGGCATCTTCAACCCGGACAGCTACGAGGCTCTGCAGTTCCTGAACGGCGAGAACAACTCGGTTCTCATTGAGCCGAACGTCCAGGGCGTCATCTACGACCTTATCGAGAGATGAGCGCGCGGGCTATATTGCTTTCGCCTGCGGTCGTTGGGGCGGTGTCGTTTGTTCTCGGCGCCGCTGCAACATTCAAGATCGCCCAGCGAAAGTATGCAGATCTCGCTGATTCTGAGATCCGGGAGGCTAAGGCCTACTACCAGAAACTCGAGAAGGAATCCGAAGAACGTCTCGAGGAGTCGGTCAAGGAACGCGCTGCAGTCATCATCGACACTCTGGGATATGCCGGAGAGCCGGCGAAGGTGCCAACTCTTGACCAGATGGACGAAAGTCAGCGGTTCTTGTTTCTAGACACCACTTGGGATTTCGCCGCTGAGGTAGCAAAGCGAAGCGACGACAAACCCTTCATCATCCATCGAGATGAATTCTTCGGCGATGAAATCGACTACGTGAATGCCTCGTTGGTATATTATGCCGCCGATGGTGTTCTAGCCGATGACAAAGACCAAGTCATTGACGACATCGTTGAATACATCGGATCCCACGACAACCTTCGATTCGGATATGGGTCCCAAGACGACAACATCGTCTATATCCGGAACCACACGCTTTCGCTAGACATGGAGATCTTGCTCAACACGGGCAAGTACTCGGTGGTGGTTCAGGGTTTTGAGGAATGAACCGGGGTGACTCCCACCTTGAGGAGTCATACTTCCTCTGGCTATATAACCAATCTGGGTTCATAGATTCGCGTAGTTCGGATCGAACCCATTGGCAATTGGCCAAGTTTCTTCACCAAAAAGAGTTCGTCTGGTTAATCCCAAACGATGATAACCGAGTTGAAGATGGTCGAGAGCTTCGCTTTGAGTTTGCGCAAGGAAAATCCCTGCCCGAAGCTTGGCTTTATTTGGGTTGCTCGATGTTCGAGATGCTTATTGCTTTGGCTCGGCGCCTAGCATTTGAAGCGGGTAGGATGCCGGAGTACTGGTTTGAGTTCCTCTTGAATAATTTGGATCTCTATAAGTACGACGACAGACACTTCCGCGGTGCCGAGCACATCATCGATAGAAGACTCGAAGCGGTGATATTCCGTACCTACAAACGCAACGGCGAAGGTAGCCTGTTCCCCCCAGTTGAAAACGGAGAAGACCAGCGTCAGGTTGAGATCTGGTACCAGATGAGCACTTTCTTGATGAACCGACATTAGTTAGGAGGCTAGATGGATTTTTACAAGATCTCCACCCGGGAGACGAAAAGCGGGCAGGAGATCTATCCGGACTTCCTAGTCGGTAGATCCAAGGACCTCATGGTTCGAGGACATGAAGTATACGCCATCTGGGACGAAGCCGCAGGCCTCTGGTCTACGGACGAATATGATGTGCAGCGGCTGGTGGATGATGATCTGATGGCCTTTGCCGCGAAGGTAGCTGACTCTGGGATCAACCCTCAGGTGAAGCTCATGCATTCATCCACCAGCGGCAGCTGGGCTAAGTTCAAAGCCCATCTCAAGAATCTGAGTGACTCTAGTCACCAGCTTGACGAGAGCCTCATATTTGCAAACACTGAAGTAAAGAAATCCGATTACGCAAGTAAACGGTTACCATATCCGCTCGAGGCTGGCGACATCAGCGCTTGGGACGAGATTATTGGTACGCTGTACTCTGTCGAGGAACGAGCAAAAATTGAGTGGGCTATTGGCGCCGTAGTTGCTGGAGACTCTAAGCGAATCCAGAAATTCGTAGTCCTCTACGGCGCCCCGGGAACAGGTAAGGGAACGATCATCGAGATCATCCTGAAGCTGTTCCAAGGCTACACGACCACTTTCGAAGCCAGAGCACTTGGTAGTAACAACAACAGCTTCGCTGCAGATTCATTCCGTGGCAATCCTCTTGTTGCTGTCGAGCATGACGGTGATCTCTCGCGCATTGAGGACAACACCAAGCTCAACTCGATTGTTTCGCACGAAGACATGTCTGTGAACGAGAAGTTCAAACCCTCCTACACGTCACGGGTCAATGCGTTCATATTCATGGGAACTAACAAGCCCGTAAAGATTTCGGACGCTAAGTCCGGTATCATCAGACGATTGCTAGACGTGCATCCCACCGGGGTTCTGATTCCGCCGAACCACTACAACACGCTGATGTCGCGGATTGACTTCGAGCTTGGCGCGGTGGCCCAGCATTGTCTTGACGTTTATCGTCGTATGGGCAAGAACTACTACAACACGTATCGCCCGACCGAGATGATGCTGCAGACTGACGTGTTCTACAACTTCATCGAGGCTACGTACGACATCTTCAAGCATCAAGACGGCGCCACACTGGCGCAGGCATATACTCTGTACAAGGAGTTCTGTGCCGATTCGGGAATTGACAAGCCAAAAGCTCGTCATCATTTCCGAGAAGAACTTCGGAATTACTTCGACGAATTCCACGATCGGTATGAAGTCGACGGACATTGGGTGCGGAGCTACTACAATAAGTTCAGCGCATCTCAGTTCAAAACACAAGCTATGAACGAGATTACTTTCTCGCTTGTCATGGAGGAAACAACCTCGTTGCTGGACGAAGTTCTTGCAGACATGCCTGCACAACTGGCTAAAGAAGATGGTACCCCTGCTAAAACTTGGTCCAGAGTGAAAACTAAATTGTCGGATATCGACACGACCGAGGTGCACTATGTCAAAGTTCCAGAAACCCACATCGTCATCGACTTTGATCTCAAGGCAGATGATGGCGAGAAATCTCTTGAACGAAATCTTGCTGCAGCTAGCGCATGGCCAGCCACTTACGGGGAGCTTTCTAAAAGCGGCGGAGGCGTGCATCTCCATTATGATTACACCGGTGGAGACCCAAGAGAACTCAATCCGTATTACTCTGGGGGTATTGAAGTCAAAGTATACCACGGAGGTTCTTCTTTACGTCGTAGATTATCTCGATGTAACGCAGTGCCAATTGCAACAATAAATAGCGGTCTTCCGCATAAGGAGAAAAAAGTGTTGCAGACCACAGAGGTACAGAGCGAAAAGGGTCTCCGTGACCTGATCGCTCGGAATCTTCGAAAGGAGATCCATCCGGGCACGAAACCATCCGTCGACTTCATTGCGAAGATCCTCGATGATGCGTACAAGTCTGGAATGCCGTACGACGTCACGGACATGAAAGCGAAGATTCTCGCGTTCGCCAACAACAGTAGTAATCAAGCGTTGGCTTCGTTGAAGATCGTGCAGAAGATGAAGTTCGCTTCTGAGGTTTCGACGGCTGAAGTATCGACGCCGGCTCAGCCTTCGGGGCAGATGCGAATCAAAGACGACCGTCTGGTCTTCTACGATGTCGAGGTATACCCGAACCTCTTCGTGATCTGCTGGAAATTCGACGGCGCCGCGGAAACCGTTCGGATGATCAACCCGAAGCCTCATGAGGTAGAGGCGCTGTTTGGTCTCAAACTCGTCGGCTTCAACAATCGCCGATATGACAACCATATCTTGTACGGCCGATACATGGGCTACGACAACCAAGAGTTGTACGAGCTCAGCCAGAAGATCATCAACGGCAATCACACCGCGATGTTCGGCGAGGCATACAATCTCTCCTATGCGGATATCTACGACTTCAGCTCGAAGAAGCAGGGGTTGAAGAAGTTCCAGATCGACTTGGGACTCAAGCATCAGGAGATGGATCTTCCGTGGGACCAACCGGTTCCGGCAGAACGAATCAATGACGTGGTCGAGTACTGTGTCAACGATGTCGAGAGCACCGAGGAAGTCTTCGAGTCTAGGTTTCAGGACTTTGTCGCCCGTCGCATTCTCTCGGACATCAGTGGTCTTCCGATCAATGCCACGACTCAAGCGCACACCGCCAAGATTGTCTTCGGCGAGGACGCAAGGAATCCGCATCGGCATTTCGAATACACCGACTTGTCGAAAGAGTTCCCGGGGTATGAGTTCAAGTTGGGTGTCAGCACCTACGAGGGCGAAGTCACCGGCGAAGGCGGCTACGTCTATGCCGAACCCGGCATGTATTCGAACGTGGCGGTCTTGGACATCGCTTCCATGCACCCCACGACCATCGAGATCCTCAACGTCTTTGGGCCGTACACCAAGAACTACGCGGATCTCAAGGCAGCTCGTATCGCCATCAAGCGCGGGGAGTACGACTCCGCACGCAGCATGCTTGGTGGGAAGCTGGCGCCGTACCTGAAGGATCCGGAGAAGGCCAAGGAGCTTTCGTACGCACTGAAGATCGTGATCAACATCGTCTACGGTCTCACCAGTGCCAAGTTCTCCAACCCGTTCCGAGACACGCGCAACATCGACAACATCGTTGCGAAGCGCGGCTCCCTCTTCATGATTGATCTGAAGAAGGCTGTACAAGCGAAGGGATTCACTGTTGCGCATATCAAGACCGACTCCATTAAGATCCCTGATGCCACGCCGGAGATCATCGAGTTCGTACACGAGTTCGGCAAGAAGTACGGGTACGAGTTCGAGCATGAGTCGACTTACGAGAAGTTCTGTCTCGTCAACGACGCGGTCTACATTGCGCGTGACAAGGGCACCTGGACGGCGACTGGAGCGCAATTCGCTCATCCATATGTCTTCAAGGAGTTGTTCTCACACGAAGATCTCGGTGTGGAGGATTTCTTCGAGACCAAGAGTGTGGTACAAGGTGTCATGTACTTGGACTTTACCGGGGTATCTCCCGGTGCCGAGCTCGACACTGAGTCCCTCATCCACGTGGGTCGAACGGGTCAATTCGTGCCTGTCCTTACTAAGGGCGGGCGTCTTTGGCGAATCAAAGACGGAAAGCACTACGCCGTCACCGGTACCAAAGACCATCTCTGGATGGAATCCTCTATGTTCCGGTCTCTTGGACGAGATGTCGAAATCGACATGAGCTACTTCGACAATCTGAAAACCGCCGCATACGAAACGATCGATTTCTTCGGATCGTATGCTGACTTCATCAAGTAAGGAGCAAGATGCCCCACCGTGATCAGGCAGTGCCCTTGGTGTTCTACACCGAGAAGAACGAACGCAGAGTGGTCGGCGTGGCCAAGATGGCTATCGACGGCGCCGAGACTCGCATCGATGCGGTCATCACCGATGCAGCATTCGCCAAACGGATCAGTCCTGGTCTCGATGAGATCTCCATCGGTCGGATGACGCAGGACCCGCCGGTCTACGACGACCGAGAAGGTCTGGACGGCGAGGGTAACTGGGTTCACCCGGAACAAGCCCATGATTAGGCGGCTCCTTGCCGTCTTCGGCAGCATCGAGCAATACCCCGGAGCAGTCAGCCGGGCCATGCGCAACTACGCGCGATAGGGAAAGGAAGTCCATGTCACTCATTCAGTTACCCGACAACGTCGGACCCGTGGAATTCAATACCGCGGTCATCGAGTTGTCGGCGGCGTTCGAAAACGCGGCGGTCGTCGTTCGGAATCTGTTTTCCGAAAACCCCGAAGTCATGCAGGACCGGCTGAACGATTTCAAGCACTCGGCCATGTGGGCCAACCAGGGTATTGCCTTGATGGCTTCTGCATGGCCTGTGCCGGTCGAGATCTTGGCCGAGCCGGTTGATGACGCAGTCGCCCACAACGAACCCGATGTCGAGCCCGGCGTCGAGGTACCTGCAGGAGAGGAAGTCCGATGACTAACGCGCTCAGTCGACAGGAAATCGCCAACCGATTCGGTTTCCACAAGGCCACCATCGAGGGCGCCGAAGCAACTATGCCGGTGCACGCGGATCTGCGGAAGTCTTTCGAGAACTTCGCAAATTACCTCAACGAGCAGCTGGCTCCCAGTCGGGAAGCTTCGCTCGCCCTCACCCACCTCGAGGATGCTGCAATGTGGGCGCACAAGGCGGTGGCTCGTACGGCGCCGCTGGAGGCCAACCCGGAGGTTCCGCACGTCGAGAAGCTTGTCGCTCAAGAGTCACATGATGGGCAGCACTCTGTCCCGGATACTCTTTCGAACAAGTATCCCAACTGCACGGCCTGCAAGGTTTTGCGGGACATGTTGTTGCCGGAAACCGCCACCACCCCGGCGGAGTTCGCTAACGATCTGGGTCCCAAGGAGTCGCCGGTGGTGTTCGAACGCGAGAGCGAACAAGAATCCTACGATCAGGAATCGGTTCACCGCGATTTCCACACGAACTACGGGAAGATGGATCCGACGTGTCCGTTCTGTCATCGAACGGCTGCAGTAGAGGCTCCCGGTCCGTTACCGAAGACGGCCTCAAATGGCTAGGCCCAACGAGCAGGTCATCATCGAGGGCGCCCATCTGATCTTCCGGAACTTCACCGGCAACGAAGGCATGTACAACCGTGCAGGAGATCGGAACTTCTCGATCCTCCTGGATGACGACGTGGCCGACGACTTGTCGAGCAAGGGCTGGAACGTCAAGCGGCTCAAGGACCGCGAGCAGGACGAGGAAGGGGATCCGAAGAACTACATTCAGGTCTCCGTGTCCTACAAGGGGCGCCCGCCGAACATCGTGATGATCACCTCGCGTGGTCGGACGAACCTCGATGAGGAAGCCTGCGGTCTGCTGGATTTCGTTGACATCGCCAACGTCGACGTAATCCTCAACCCCTACCACTGGAACGTCAGTGGTAACTCCGGCATCAAGGCGTACGTGGCTTCTATCTACGTCACGGTCATCGAGGATTATCTGGCGCTCAAGTACGCAGATGTTCCGGTGATCGGCGCCCCGCCGCGTGAGTACGACGTCATCGACGCAGTACCGGACCGATTGGAGATCGAGGCATGACCTACACATCTCACGGGTATCATATTCCCGGCTCTCCCGCTGAAGAAGGCGAGGCGCCATCGAAAGCTCGATGCGGCGGGCCCGGCCTTTGCGCAGTTTGCATGCGCGAACGTAACCAATTCGCTGAATCGCTGAAATCGAACGAGCCTTTTCCGTCGCACCAGAACGTCGATGGAAGCTCCAGCATCGGGGACGACATCAAGGTCCGCACAGGTTACGACGGCCGTCACTCGGACCGAGCAATCGAGGCTGTCTGCAAATACCGTCAGCTGCTGGAGCGCCGTGACGATGCACCCAAGACGTTGTTCTCTGACGTCTACGTAGTGTCCTTCACCTATACCCTCGGCAACTGGAAAGCGATGGTCAGCACGCGCTTTCCCGACAACAAGTATTACGAGGTGACGTACAACAAGGACAAGGGCGAGATATACTTGGACGAGTACGTTAAGACGGTCAATGTCGTCATTCCTGACGATCTCCGTCGAACCACCGACATCACTCTGGTGAGTCGAGTACATTCCATTCTCTAATCGCATTCTTAGATACGACAAACTCCAGAAAGAGAAAAAGAATGACCGAACTGAACACACGCAGGTTTTACCGAAAGCCCTTCGGGGTTGATGCGGTGCAGGTGACGGAAGAGAACCTCGGCGCCATCACGTCGTGGTGCGACGGCAATCTCAAGGTCGAGTGGACCGCGGCCGGCCAGGCCAAGAACTACGTCAAAGTCCCGGTGCTCATGCCGCTGAATGAGCGTCAGGAGAAGGCCTACGTCGGAGATTGGGTTCTCAAGTCCGAGACGGGTTGGAAGGTATACACCGACCGGGCGTTCCACAAGGCTTTCGCACCGGATCTGATCATGCACTTTCCAGGCGAATTCCCCGAGTTCACAGGACTCATGACCGACGAAGAATTGGCCGATGCCGTTGTCTTTGGAAAAGAACTTGCTACGAATTATCCGGAGCCGGAAGATCTTCGTCGGTTGCATCGAGACATCGCCGAGGGTAAGCGTTTGGATGACGACGCTCTCGAGTTGGAAGTGGTGGATGTTCTGCAGCTTATCAAGCAGGAGACGGACGGCGCCATCGTCAACGAGTTCAACAAGGAATTCAATCGGACGGCCGGTGCAAACGTACTTCCGGTGATTGATAATGATCAGTTGAGGGAGATGACCGCTGGAACGTGGGAACCTCCGAAGCTCGAGACAATCCACATGGTGGGTTCTGACGCCTATTACGAGGGTTATCAGTTTCTCATCACTGATGGGGATGCTCGAGTGCCACACTTCATCATCACTTGGGCCGAAGAGAACAACGGAGGTTGGTTCGACGTCAACGATGCCAACAAACCTCTTCCCAGGCAAGGAGTGGGCATCGACGCTGCAGACGGCGCCATGGTTGTGATCAACAACGGAATCCCCTATAAGGTAGGGGATAAAGACTGGGTACTCCGGAACAAGAAAAGTGGCAAGTTCTTCATCATCGGAGAAAAACACATCGATGGTGTAAGCTACATCGTTCTTTAACCAATCTTGGGTGGTCTCAGGGGCGTAATGCTCTTGGGACCACCCATCCGGGTTTTTCTTTTTGTATAGAGAGGTAAAATGGACGACAACCAATTCCTTGAGGCCGCATCGACCCACCATACGAAACGTATGTTGCAAATCATTCAGGTAGCATTAGGAGTAAAGGCGACCGGTGAGTACGACGAAGCAACAGAGCAGGCCATTGCCGATTTCCAACGTTACTTCAACCGAGCAGAAGCTCCGCCCACACCAAGCCCTCGCGTTGGACAAACTTTCCAACGGAAAGATACTCTGCGGAGGCGTTGGCTCCGGGAAAACGAAAGTAGCAATAGCGTACTACCTGAAACAGGAGGCACCACGTGACATCATCGTCATCACCACCGCGAAAAAGCGGGACTCGCTTGATTGGGACACTGAAGCAGTACGTTACGGAATTGGGACTCGACGCGACGCCACAACAGCTGGAGTACTTACTGTCGATTCGTGGAACAATCTTGGGAAATACCGTGACCGTCGAGGATGCTTTTTTATCTTTGATGAACAGCGACTCGTTGGAGCTGGAGATTGGTCCAAATCTTTTCTACAAATTGTACAGGCCAATCGGTGGATACTCCTCACGGCAACGCCAGGCGATACGTGGCTTGACTACATTCCTGTATTCATCGCGAACGGATTCTTCAAGAACCGAACTGAGTTCAAGCGAGAGCACGTCGTCTATAACAGCTTCAGCAAGTTCCCCAAAGTCGACAGATACGTCGGAGTGGGGAAGCTTCTACGGCTTCGACATTCTCTATTAGTAGAGATGCCGTACGAGCGGCACACAACTCGTATCCACAAAGACGTGCTCGTTTCCCATGACGAGCAAGCATTCGAAAGGGTGTTGAAAGGAAGATGGAACGTTTTCGAAAATCGACCCCTCAGGGATGTCGGCGAGCTTTACTCGGTGATGAGGAAAGTTGCGAACTCATCGCCATCAAGGATCGACAAAGTGTCTACCTTAATACGTCGACATCCAAAGCTGATTGTGTTCTACAACTTCGACTACGAGCTGGAGGCACTGCGATCGCTTGCGAAGACTTTGACAAACGACCATGCAAAGGGAATGTCAACGTCTGCGTCGGAGAAGGGTGCTACAACGAGTCCTGTATTCGCGGAGTGGAACGGACACAAACACCAGCCGATCCCGAGCACTGATTCCTGGGTTTATCTGGTTCAGTACACAGCTGGGGCAGAAGGATGGAACTGTACAGAGACGGATGCGATGGTGTTCTACTCGCTGAATTACTCGTATAAGATCTACGAGCAAGCGCAAGGACGCATCGATCGGCTCGACACACCCTTCGTGAACCTGTACTACTACACTCTCATGAGTACTTCCCTCATCGATAAATTGGTGAAAAAAGCGCTGATTTCGAAGCAAAACTTCAACGAGGGCAGAAATCGCAGTTTTGACACAGACCTTGTAGCAGCATAACTGCAGGTCAGAGGTGGTTTTTAGCCTCATGTCAAAACTGTCATTTTAGTAGTATAACTCTTTACGCGAAGTTAAGTTAATAATATAAGAGTATTATGAAGTATGATTTACAAAACGAGTTTGCCTCCGATTTTTGTGGTTTTGACAGTAGAGGAGAAAGAGTGAGTGATTGGGTTCCGATTCCCGATACTGAGCATCATGAGATCAACGACCAAGGAGAGATTAGATATAGACCCACAGCCCGCCTCCGTAAACCTTCGCTTAACCAGCAAGGCATCCCGTTCATCATCCTCCCGTTTCTATCGTTCGATCGGCCGACAACAAAGTCGCTAGCAGTTCTAGTGGCCGAGTCGTTCGTGCCCGGTAAAGATGGTCTGTGTAATTCAGTCATCTGTCTGAACGGAGATCGGGAAGACTGTCGTGCTGTGAATCTGCGATGGCGCCCTCGACACTTTGCTATCGCGTATCACAAACAGTTGACTCTTCCGCGTCCAGCGATTGTCGTTCCTATTCGAGAGATCGATAGCGAAGAAGAATTTGAAGACAGTCGACATGCTGCACAGCATTATGGCCTTCTCGAAAGAAACATCGCCACATCCGTAGTAGGAGGAAACTCCTGCTTCCCCACAAGCCAGAGATTTGAGTTGATTCGCTGACTACATTATTACCACGCACATAAATCACACAATGTAATAGAAGGAATGTGTCTCTATGGTAAGAAGAGAAAACGCATACCAAGCATACCTGATCAAACGACTTAGGGATCTATTCCCGGATTGTTTGATTTTGAAAAATGATCCCAACTACCTCCAAGGTATTCCGGATCTCCTCATTCTTAACGGGCCTTTGTGGGTTGCTCTCGAAGTGAAAGCCTCTCGCAATGCGCTAACACAAAGCAACCAACGGTATTATGTGGAAGAAATGAATGGGATGGCTTTCGCCGCGTTCATCTTCCCCGAGAATGAGGAGGAAATTCTCTATGCAATTCAACGTACATTCAGCTCTCGTCGGATTGCACGCCTTCCTAAGTCCGAGTACGTACCACTGGCTGAATTACGACGAAGCAAAACTCGAAGCCCGATACCGAACAGCGTCAGCGGCTCGCCGGGGAACACAACTCCACGAGCTCGCTTGCGATCTGATCAAACTCGGGGTTAAGCTTCCCGATACTCAGCAAACTCTGAATCTTTACGTCAATGACGCCATCGGATTCAGAATGGTGCCCGAGCAAGTTCTTTACTATTCGGATAACTGCTTTGGTACTGCGGATGCGATCTCTTTCCGGAATCAGATTCTTCGAATTTCGGATTTGAAAACCGGCGTTACTCCCACATCAGAAAAGCAGCTAGAAGTCTATGCCGCCATTTGGTGTCTTGAGTATCGCACCCCTCCGCACGGAATCGACATTGAGCTTCGCATCTATCAAGATGATAGCGTTCGAATCTATGAAGCCGATCCTGACGACATCAAAGTCTATATGGACAAGATCGTAGCATTCAGTGCCTTCATCGACAACCTGAAGGAAGGAGGGCTTTAGTGGAGTTTTCAGAAGAGGCGTATCTCGCTCATTATGGAATCGCCAGACGAAGTGGCCGCTATCCTTGGGGTAGTGGAGGCGAAGAAGACGGCTCTACTGAAGTCGGCCGGAACAAGTCGTTCTTAGACTACGTAAACGTCATGCGTAAAGAAGGAATGACTGAGACTCAGATTGCCACTGCTGTCGGTATGACCACAACCGAATTGCGTGCTGCTCGCAGTATTGCAAAGAACGTCACCAAATCTGCCGACATTGCTATGGCGCAACGTCTTAAAGACAAGGGTTGGTCAAACGTCGCTATTGGTGATCGTATGGGCATCCCCGAATCTACTGTTCGCTCTTTTCTGAAAGAGGGCGAAACAGAAAAACTCGACATTTTGAAAACCACTTCTTCAATGCTCAAATCTCAAGTTGACGAGAAGGGCTTTGTTGATGTGGGTTCGGGCGTTGAGAATCTTGTTGGTGTCTCTAGGGACAAACTGAACGTTGCTATGGCCATGTTGAAGCAAGAGGGCTATGAAGTCCACACTTTCAACATTACCACGGCTTTGGGCAACAACACTCGCATGAAAGTTCTCGGTCCTCCTGGTAGTACTCAAAAAGAGGCTTGGATGGCTCGGAATGAGATTCGCCAGATTCAGGAGCACAGTGAAGATGGTGGACGAACCTTTCTTGGCATGGCGCCGCCTCTATCTATCGATTCTAAGCGAGTTGGGATTCGATACGCGGAAGAAGGCGGAACTGATGCCGATGGCGTGATCTATGTTCGCCCTGGAGTCGAAGATGTCTCTTTGGGTGGATCTAGGTATGCGCAAGTTCGCGTTGCTGTTGATGGTTCACACTATTTGAAAGGTATGGCCATCTACAAAGATGACCTGCCCGAAGGTGTGGATTTGTTGTTCAACACGAACAAATCCGATACCGGCAACAAACTTGATGCTTTGAAGCCCATGAAGAAAGATCCTAATGATGAATCGAAAGTCGATCCCGACAATCCTTTCGGATCTTCGATCAAACCGGGTGGACAGCTAACTACAACTGTAGATGGTAAGCAAGTTGCCACTTCTGTGATGAACAAGGTAAACGAAGCTGGCGATTGGAACGATTGGTCTAGAAACCTTTCGTCTCAGATGCTTTCTAAGCAAAGTCCATCTTTGGCGAAAACTCAACTCGACATGACTTTTGAAAGAAAGAAAAACGAGCTTGAGGACATTCTTTCACTTACAAACCCCGTTGTGAAAGAAAGACTTCTTCGTTCTTACTCAGATGACGTTGATGCGGCTGCTGCTCATCTAAAAGCCGCCGCTTTACCTCGACAAGCAACAAAAGTCATTCTTCCTGTTTCTTCGCTTAAGGACAACGAGATCTATGCTCCCACCTTCCGAGACGGCGAAACTGTTGCGCTTGTTCGATTCCCTCACGGAGGAACTTTCGAAATACCCGAACTCGTGGTTAATAACCGTGAGCCTGGTGCGAAAAAGATTTTGGGTCAAGCAACAGATGCTGTCGGTATCAACGCTCGCGTTGCCGAACGATTATCGGGGGCGGATTTCGATGGTGATTCAGTACTCGTCATTCCGAACGATTCTCAAAAAATTAGGACACAGCCGGCCCTCGAAGCTCTAAAAGGCTTCGATACAAAGCGGTCCTATCCGGCGGTTCCTGGAACTTCGTTTTCAGGAAACACACAGCACCTCATGGGCGATGTTTCGAATCTGATCACCGACATGACTATCAAAGGCGCCAATTCGGCCGAACTAGCTCGAGCAGTCCGGCATTCTATGGTTGTCATTGATGCTGAGAAACACAATCTGAATTACAAACAATCTGCCATTGACAACGGCATTCGTCAGCTCAAAGAAAAGTATCAACGTAGGGAAAACGGTACTGCTGGTGGCGCCTCAACTATCGTCTCTAGAGCAGGCTCTGATGTAAGAGTTCTTGATCGTAAGGCAAGGCCCGCTTCTGAGGGTGGGGCAATCAATCGAGAAACAGGCGAACTTGAGTACGTCCCTACCGGCAGGACGATTAAGACTAAGTCTGTGGATGCCTATGGTAATGAGACTATTACCGAAACGCCTAGGCAGATTAAGGTTAAGAGACTTGCTGAAGCCAAGGATGCGCATTCTCTGATTACTGGTGTAGGTACACCTATGGAGAAGCTGTATGCAGACCATTCTAACAAACTTAAGGCTTTGGCTAACCAAGCCCGCCTTGAGGTTCTTAAGACTACGCCAACTCCTTACTCGCCCTCTGCTAAGGCCGTATACAAGCCCGAAGTAGACCGCCTTATGGCTAGCCTTAATGTGGCTTTGCGTAACCGCCCTCTTGAGAGGCAAGCTCAGATCACAGCTAATGCCTTTGTCTCTGCTCGACGACAAGCGAATCCTGGTATGGATTCAGACGCCACCAAGAAATTACATACCCAGGCCCTCCAGGAAGCCCGCCTCCGTATAGGTGCCCATAAGGAATTAATTCAGATAGACGACCGACAGTGGGAAGCCATTCAGGCTGGTGCTATCAGTCCTTCTAAGCTGAAAGACATCCTTACTAACACCGATCTAGATCAGATCAAACAGAGGGCCATGCCTAGGATAGCACCAGTCATGAGTCCTACTAAGCAAGCACGTGCTAAGCAGATGCTAGGCCTAGGCTATACACAGGCTGAGATAGCAGATGCCCTAGGCGTGCCTGTATCAACGCTCACATCTAGCATCAAGGAGGGATCATGAGTACCACTGTAATGCTTACCACAGTAGACAACCCATTCGATCCCTTCACTCACTACATAGAGTGGGATGCATGGGATAGAGCAGCTGGCTACTACACTAATGGATTGCTAGCAAGGATAGCAATCACTTCAGATGACACATCCCCCGCCTCACAGGCAGCTGCCATCCAGGCAGCGATGGAGGAAATTGTTAATGAAAACGTTTCTGGCGTGCACCGCCTAGCCGTAGCCAGCATGGGAGTGGGTAACGAAAAAGACTGACAACGAAAACGTTGCCGGCTTTTGCCCAACCCAAAAGAAAAAAGCAAAAGAAAAAAGAAAAAGTCCACGATTCCGGGAGTTCAAAGGGATGGGAGGGGGGGTCTCGCAAAAATGACCCCCCCTGTGGAT
>Ga0247736_10000076_pt1 | contig 41490 bp, 42 predicted proteins | sample UWRJL193509B2_FD_180935 | JGI IMG/M metagenome (GOLD analysis project Ga0247736, IMG submission 180935) | Plant litter microbial communities from Arlington Agricultural Research Station in Wisconsin, United States - UWRJ-L193-509B-2 | ecosystem: Environmental > Terrestrial > Plant litter >...
ACACAACGGAGATTTCCCAATTGTAGGCGTAAATACCTTCCTGAGTTCAAAAGGTTCTCCTACGGTAATTCCGGCAGAAGTAATTCGCGCCACCGAAGAAGAAAAACAATATCAGATTACAATGCTGGATAATTTACACCAGTTTCACGAAGCAAAAGTAAACGAGCATTTAAATAAACTACAAGAAGCCGCGATTAAAAACGAAAACTTATTCGACCATTTAATGGAAGCTACAAAGGTTTGTTCTTTAGGGCAAATTACTTCGGCATTGTTTGAAGTTGGCGGGCAGTATAGAAGGAATATGTAATATTACTTTTATAATTTATTAAAAAAACCTCTCAAGATTTTTGAGAGGTTTTTTTTTATTTAGTTTATGGTTTTCCTCAATTTTTAAACTGAATGTTTTTATATTTTAGTTGTAGTTAAAACTAATTAATTAGTCTGAGTTTTATTTTATAGATAATTTGATTAAAATAATTAAGGACATACAAATATAAATTTAAATAAAAGTTAGAATATGACAATAGAACATATCAATCAGGCAATTTTGGATTGCGATGCAGGATTAGTAAATTTTAATAATGGGAATAATAGAGCTTTTTGTTATAACAATAAATGGTACCCTTTAAGAGCTGTAATAAATAGAGCATCGGCACTAGGTAATTTCTCTAATGATCTTAAAACGGATGAAGCTTTAAAAGAGTTAGTTTATATTTTCGATTATGTCAAAATAAGGGATGTTAAATATGAAAATAATAATTTACCGAACTTAACCGATTTAGAAAAATTAGAAGAAATCAATATTTTATCTAGTATAATTCAAAAACTATCGAAGTGAAATTTAGGAATCTCTTGTTTATTATAAAGCTGATCTTTTTTGTTTTTTAATTTTGTGTCCAAAACATTTGTTTTTAGTGAGTTAGTTTTTTATACGTCTAAATTTACTATATTCGGAAGTTATAGTGAATGGGGATTCTATATTTATTAGTTTACTTAAAATAAATATTAATTATGCAAAAAAATATTATAGCGTTTGCTGATGAATTTGGAAATAATTCTTTTGAATTTGAAACTCAGGGAACTCATTTTATTATTGCAACAGTGATTTGTAAAAAAGAGAATTTAGATAAACTACAAATCGATATAGATGTAATAAGAAAAAAGCATGGTTTTCAAACTGGTGAAATGAAATCAAGTGGAGTTGGTCCAAATCATTTAAGAAGAATCCGAGTGTTGGAAGATATAGCAAAATTGGATATTACAATTTATGCTGTGATAGTTGATAAGACAAAACTTAATGGAAAAGGATTTTCTATTAAAAAGTCATTTTATAAATACTTGAATAATTTGCTATATAAAGAGCTTTTTAGAACATTTCCTAAACTTGATTTATATGTTGATGAGCATGGAGGAAATGATTTTATGCGGGAGTTTAAAAAATATATTGAAAAAAATCATGAGATGAATTTGTTTTCCGGTTCTGAATTTAATATTCAAAATAGCAAGCAAAGCTATTTTATCCAATTAGCAGATTTTGTTGCAGGAACCTTAGGGTATATTTTCGATGAAAGCAAAAAATCACCAAGTAGTACAAAATTTCAAGAATTGCTAGCGCCAAAAATTGCCAGTTTAGATTTTTTTCCAAATGATTACTCGTTTAAGGAATTACTTGATACAAATGTAGATGAAGATTTTGATCCTAAAATAGCTTCAGTTTGTCATCAAAGAATCAAAACATTTTTAGAAACAGAGAAAGGAACTAATCAGCAAAAAATAGATCAAATTAATCTTTTAAAATTACTTTTACTTTTTCAACGGGCAAATGTTAAAAATAGATATATTTCTACAAGAGAGATTTTTAGTCATTTAAATCCAAGTAGACACGAAGTTTTAAAACAAGAATATTTTCGAAGTAAAATTATTGGAAATTTAAGAGATCAGGGAATATTAATTGCATCTGGGAGAAATGGTTATAAAATTCCATCCAGCTCTAAAGATCTTGATAATTTTATAAATTTAGGAAAAAGAATTGTTTTGCCTATGCTTAATAGGATTACGGAAGCTAGAGAAGCGATTAAGCTTGCAACATCAAATGAATTAGATATTTTAGACAAGGAAGCGTTTTTTGAATTGAAAAAATTGATTGATAAATAGGATTGATAAATAGAAAAAAAAATACTAGATAACATCCCGCTAGCGCGAGCGTCCCGCTCGTGAACCCAAAGTTTATATAACATCATTAAAATTAAGTTGACGTGCACGAGCGGGACGCTCGCGCCAGCAGAAAAACAAAAATTCATAAAGTTTGTCATTTCGACGAAGGAGAAATCTCCACGAGAAGCTCGACAAAGATTTAACTTTCGTTGCGGAGTTACTTGCGAAGATTTCTCCTTCGTCGAAATGACAATATTGTGGTTGTTTTTATAAAGTTCTATAAAGAGTTCCGGAGGAACGAGGCATATTGTAGGGATGGATTTTAATCCATCATAACAAGAAATTCAGATGTTGTGCACGAGCGAGCATAATCCTTTCTAAATATATAGCAAAAGCAAACTTTACCAAATATCTAAGCAAAAAAATCGTAAAATTTCAATAACAAAACTAAAAACAATAATGTTGAAAAAAACATGAAGATTAATGAAGTATATTTTAGTTGTTTTAGGTACTCTTCAGAACTTCTTCTTTCTAATAACTTATGATAATACCTGCGAGTTAATTTAAAATTTAATAAAAACTTATAAAATTGAAGTCTTTTTAATTCTCTTTTTTGAAATTTTAGGGGATTATTAAAAACATACAATCCAAAAAATAACGAGGATACAGCTAAAATAAAAACAACTAAATTTTCCATATATAACTATTATAATTTAATCAAATCCCCGCTGACTCGAGCGTTCCGCTCCTGATTCAAAATTACATAATTTAAGAACTTAAATCAACAATCTCCTCAACATAACTCAAATACTCAAACTCATCCAAAGGAATCATTTGAACAACAGTTTCCAGAATAAGACTCACGTTTATAGATTCATGTTTCATTTCTTCAATTTTATGCATATCGTGATCGAGTGCCAGAATGCATAATTTGAGCATATCGGTAATAACACAACCGAGTTCTAAATAATTAACAACCTTAAACTGAACTGCATAACTGTTTTTGTTTTTTGTTGGTTTTAGAGTTGTAAAATATTGAGCAGTTAATTTTTTAAGTTTTGCTAAAGTTTCAATTTCGTTGGTTTCCATGGCTTATATTTTTATAATTATGAGGTTTTAATCATTTTACAATTAGACTTTTGTTGTTTTTATTATAAGTAAAATCTTATATTTGTAAAACGCCGCAAGAAAGCAATACATTGTATATTACCAAACCGTTTTGGCGGGTATTGTAACAGTCTAAATAAGTTTTTTACCAGTTGAGGTTTCTCACACTTAATTATTATCTTTGAATTATGAGCACACTAACAAAACCAAATCATATAGGGCGAAAAATAAGCCGTATTCGTGAACTTCGTGATATGAAACAGGAAGCTTTGGCGCAGGCTTTGGGAATAAGCCAGCAAACAATATCTGCTATTGAAAACAGCGAAACCATAGAAGAAGAAAGACTTATCGAAGTGGCAAAAGCACTTGGTGTAACGGTGGAAGCTATTAAGAATTTTTCGGAAGAAGCTGCGATTAATTATTTCAATAGTTTTAATGAAGCTGTAAATAATAGTCATTTTGGAAACAATAATCATTGCACTTTTAATCCATTAGATAAATTAATGGAAGCGGTAGAAGAAAATAAAAAACTTTACGAACGTTTGCTGAAAGCGGAACAAGATAAAAACGAATATTTAGAAAAATTACTTCAAGGGAAATAATATTCTGCAAAACGTTTGTTTATAAAATAAAAAAGCATCAGCCTTAGCTGATGCTTTTACATTTGAGGCAAACAACGATTAACGACGAAATGCAGGACTTTCGTTTACAGACTCGTCTAACACAACTGTTTTTACCTTTTTTGTTGATACTGTAATCTTGTGTTTTACTACTTTACCATTTTCGTTCAATTGTAAATAGTAAGTTCCGGCTGGATAAGCCTCTAAACTTAAAGTTTTTGAAATCTCTAAATTGTCTTCATCAGAAGATGGAACTCCTGCATACAACAAAGTATTGTTTTCATCTAAAATTGAAAAATTTGCTTTTTCAACGGTGTTTAAGGCAAAGCTAACTACTTTTCCATTTCCGGTTTTTATATACAAGATATAATCCCCTTTTCCGTCTATTGCATAAGTAAAGATAGTTGTTAAAAATACGGCAACAACTAGGCCCATTTTGGTAAAATTTGTCATGTTTTTTTAAATTAATTATTAATCGTGGATCTGGTAAAACTAACAAATACAAATTGAATTTTGTGCAAAAAAATCTATTTTTTCAAGACTTAAGTTGCTGAATTGAAACTCTTTCTGTGCTTTGTTTGAACTATGTACGTATTTATTGGGGTCTTGGATGTTGGGGATTTATATTTTTTTATTAACAATTTAAATACCTGTTTTCATTTATTAAGAATAGTTTTTCAAAAAATTTAACAGTTTGCCTTTTCTTTAAAATTTAGGCATAAAAAAACAGCCCAATATCCACAATGAGCTGTCTTTTAAACAATAATCTTCAAATTAACTTCACAATTTTATACTCTTCAAGTATAACTTTTTTAGCGTGCTGCTACGCTGGTATTTTTGGCAGAAAAACCTGCTTTGTAAACAGATGAAACTGCTTTTGATGATAAAACAGAAGTTCCGTTAGTAATCGTAATTTCGTGTCTCACTTTTTTTACGCTGTCTTCAACTTCTAAAAAGTATTTTCCTTCAGGAAATTCTTCCAGGCTAAAAGTTCTTAAAATTCCATCTTTACCGGAAGCATTTTCAGAATAAATAAGCGTACCATCTGTGTCGTAAATTGCCAAATTAGCTTTTTGCACTTTGTTAAGAGCAAACGTAATTAGCTTTCCGTTTCCTTTTAATACATGAAGATTAAAATCCTCATTCCCGTCAATTGCATAAGTACTCGTTCCTGCAAAAAGTACTGCACATACTAAACTTAATTTTAAATTTTTCATAGCATTAGTTTTTTGTAATTATTAGTTGTAATTCTCTGATGCTAAATTACTTATGTTGTTCTGTTTTTCTCACAACTCTATTGGCTGATTTCGATGCTGTATTCTCATTTACGAAACCGTTATAGGTTAAAATTTGAATTATATTTATCGTTTTTGTTAATATGGTTATTATTTTCTAACGTTTTGTTTAAAATTAGATAATTTAAGTTTTTTTTAATTTCTTACAAAAAAATGCAGCAAATTTAACCGCAAAGGCGCAAAGTTTTTCGCAAAGCTCGCAAAGTTTAAATTATAGCTTTGTGAACTTTGCGCTTTTTTTCTTTGCGCCTTTGCGGTTAAATATTACTTAAAAAAAAGGCATAAAAAAACAGGCCAATAACCACAAAGACCTGTTTTCAAAACTATTACGTTTTTTACTTTACTAACTATCTAACCTCATTTTTATACTGTATGTAGAGTATAAACTTTTTTAGCGTACTGCTACGCTGGTATTTTTATCTGATGATTTATAAACTGCAGAAACCGCTTTTGAAGATAAAGTAGCGATCTCATTGTCTACAACAATTTCGTATCTCACTTTTTTTGCATTGTCTTCAACTTCTAAGAAGTAAGTTCCATCGGGGAAATCCTGTAAACTAAAAGTTCTTAAAATTCCGTCTTTACCGGAAGCAGTTTCAGAATAGAACTGGTTTCCGTCCTGATCGTAAATAGCCAGGTTTGCTTTTTGAACCTGATTAAGACCAAACGTTATTAATTTTCCATTTTTTAACACATGAAGGTTAAAATCTGCATTTCCATCAATTGCATAAGTACTCATTCCTGAAAGAAGCACTGCGCATACTAAACTTAATTTTAAATTTTTCATAGCATTAGTTTTTTAAATTAATAGTTCTAATTCTCTGATGTAAAATTACTTTAGTATTACAAGTTTTATCACAACTCTATTTGCCAATTTCGATGCTGTATTCTCATTTACGAAACCGTTATAGGTTAAAATTTGAATTATATTTATCGTTTTTGTTAATATGGTTATTATTTTCTAATGTTTTGTTTGGGTTAAGGCAATGTAAAATTATTTCTGTTTCTTACAAAAAATTAACCGCAAAGAAGCAGGGAAAAAGTGCAAAGTGACTAAAAAATAACCACAGAGAACACAAGCAAAAAAAACACAAAGTTCACAAAGCTTAATTTAAACTTTGTGAACTCTGTGTAAATCTCTGTTACTTTGTGGTAAAAATCTTTACGTTAAAATAAGGCAAAAAAAAACAGCTCAATAACCACAAAGAGCTGTTCCAAAACAATCACGTTTTTTACTTTACTAACTATCTAACCTCATTTTTATACTAATGAAAGTATAAACTCTTTAGCGTACTGCTACGCTTGTATTTTTATCTGATGATTTGTATACTGCAGAAATTGCTTTTGGAGATAAAGTTGTAACATCATTATTTACAACAATTTCATATCTCACTTTTTTCGTATTATCTTCAACTTCTAAGAAATAAGTTCCGTTAGGGAAATCTTGTAAGCTGAAAGTTCTTAAAATTCCATCTTTACCTGAAGCATTTTCAGAATAGAATAAAGTACCGTCATTATCGTATATAGCTAAACTCGCTTTTTGTGTTTGGTTTAAACCGAAAGTAATTACTTTTCCGTTTTTCAATACATGAAGGTTGAAATTCTCATTTCCATCAATTGCGTAAGTACTTAATCCTGATAAAAGCACTGCGCATACTAAACTTAATTTTATAATCTTTTTCATTATTTCTTTACTTTAAATTTTTAGTTCGTTTCTGTGATGTAAAATTACTTTAGATCTCCTTTTTTCAGCACAACTCTATTTTCCAATTTATGTGCTATATTCTCATTTACGAAACCGTTATAGGTTAAAATTTGAATTATTTTAGGTGTTTTTGTTAATTCAGCTATTATTTTTCAAACATTTCAGTATTGTTAAAAATTTTTCAGACACCTAAAATTCTTACAATAATGTTGTATGTGTATAAAAACAGGTAATTAAATACGATATATTAAAAAAAACTTCAATAAAAATATCAGTAGTTAAAAAAATAAGGAAATGTGGTTAAAAGACGATTTTGAGAATAGCCGTTTTTGATGCAATATTCGCAGTTACGAAACCGTTATAGGTTAAAATATGAATTATTGTAGGTGTTTTTGTTAAATTTGCTATTATTTTTTAAAGACTTTATCATGAAGACAATCGCCCCAGCCCTAGAAGTGATTTCGGCCTCATACGGAAGTTCTTTTACTTACACGAAACATGCTGAAAAGACGAACGTTAAGTCTCACTTATGGCATTACCATCCCGAAATTGAATTGGTTTATATCAATGGCGGCGCAGGAAAAAGACAGATAGGAAGTCATGTTTCTTATTACACAAACGGAAGTTTAATCCTGATAGGTTCTAATTTACCCCATTGTGGTTTTACAAACGAACAAACCGGAAATGTAAACGAAACGGTAATTCATATAAAACCTGAATTTTTAGGAAGTGAATTTTTTGCAGCACCGGAGATGAGAAAGGTTCAAAATATTCTGAGCCAGTCAAAAGGGGGAATTGCTTTTGGCGGAGAAACCAAAAAGAGAATAGGAGCAAAGATTGAGATGATGGAAAACCAGCTTCCGTTTGAACGTTTGCTGACACTTTTGAGTATTTTGGATGAATTAGAATCATCAGAAGAATATACGATATTAAATGCCGACGGTTTTGCAATCGAACTTAACGCGCAGGACAGCGACCGAATCAACGTGGTTTTTAATTACGTAAAAGATCATTTTCAGGAATCTATCGCGATAGACGAAGTTTCGAGTTTGGTTAGTATGACAACGCCTTCGTTTTGCCGATATTTCAAAAAAATCTCCAACAAAACCTTTACTGAGTTTGTCAACGAATACCGTTTGGTTCACGCCTCAAAACTTCTGGCCGAAAAACCAATCACAATCAACGAAGTCTGCTACGAAAGTGGATTCAATAATTTTAGCCACTTTAGTAAATCATTCAAACAATATACAGGTAAAAGTGCTTCGCAATACCGCAACGAGCACAAAATTATTATAAAATAGAAGTTTACCACTAAAAGTTTAGCCACAGATTAAAAGATTCTAATGATTCTTTTGCTGGGGCTTTTTTTTTTTTGCCACGAATTTCACAAATTTTCACTAATTAATCTGGGGAAGATAATAAACTTAATTTTATAATTTTTAAACATATAGAAGCATAGATTTAAAATTTATAAATAAGGCGTTTTACTTTTACTAGACAAAGAAATCTATGTTTATATGTTAGAAAATAGACAAAGATTAATTTGTGAAAATTTGTGAAATTCGTGGCAAACAATCAGCGCAATGTAATTATCCATATAATCTTTTTAATACGTGGCAAAAATAAATCTGCTCAATCTGCGAGAGAAAAAATAATTCGTGAATTCGTGGCAAACAATCAACACAATAAAATAATCCAAATAATCATTTAATCTGTGGGAAAATAATTTGCTAAATCTGCGGGAAAAATAATTAGAGAAATTAGTGGAATTCGTGGCAAAAAACAAAAATTTATGAAAAACCTTTTTTATACTAATATCGGATTTTTCATATATTTATTCGGAAAAGGGTATATTTACAATCCCTAATCAGAAAAAAATATCAATATGAAAAACTTCAAAATCCTTTTGTTTACTGTATTCCTCTGTATTTCTTCTATGAGTTACGCTGCAAAAGTCGATACCTTACAAATTGCCAGTACAGCGATGAGCAAAACCTACAAAGCTGCCGTTGTATTGCCAAATTCTTATGCTAAAAGCAAATCGGCATTTCCGGTAATGTATTTATTGCATGGTGCTTACGGACATTTTGGCGATTGGTTAAAAAACACACCCAATAAAAAACTCGTTCAAAGTTTATCAGATCAATACAATATTATTATCGTAATGCCCGAAGGCGAAACCTTTAGTTTTTATCTGGACAGTCCGGTAAATAAAGAAAGTCAGTTTGAAACTTTTATCACGCAGGAAGTCATTCAGAAAGTAGATAAAACATACAGAACGATCAGCAACAGAACCGGAAGAGTCATCACCGGACTTTCGATGGGCGGACACGGTGCTTTGTACTTATCTGCCAAACATCCCGATTTGTTTTGCGCCGCCGGAAGCATGAGCGGAGCCGTAGATATGAGTACAATGTTAAACAGAGATTCATCTGCGCAAGTCATAAAACTAATGCAGCCTGTTTTTGGAGATAAAAGTGATAGCTCTGAAATGTATGCGCAATATGCCGTGATGAATATGCTCGACAAAATAAAAGCAAATAAATTACCTTTAGTTATAGATTGTGGAGTTGATGATTTTTTAATTGAACCCAACAGAGAATTACACCGCAGATTGGTTTACAATAGAGTGGAGCACGATTACACCGAAAGACCTGGCGCACATACGTGGGAATATTGGGAAAATTCACTACCATATCACGTATTATTTTTCAATAAAATTCTACTTAAAAATCAGGTTGTTGCAAAAAAGTAAAGAATTTTTTAACAAAGAATGAACTAAAAACTTTTTTTGGTTTGATTTTTGGAATACCTTTATGTATAAACCTTAAAAAATAAAAATTATGAAAAAGATATTTATACTATTCGCCGCTGTTGGATTAGTTGCGTTTTCAAGTTGTGAAGGACCAGAAGGGCCTCCGGGACCAGAAGGAATTCCTGGACAAAACGTTAATGAAGTTTTTGAGATCCTTAATGAAGATTTTGGTTATAATGCTGATGATGGTTTTAATATTTCTGGAGACTTTAATCCTGCGATAACTGATGCTTCTACGGTTTTAGTTTATAGATTAATAGGTACAATAAACGCAAATACTCCTATATGGCAATTAATTCCAAGAACAGTTTATTTGACTAACAATCGTGAATTGGATTACGATTTTGACTTTAGCCGTGTAGATTTTAAGATCTATGCAAGAGCAAATTATGATTTAGAAACTACTCCAGAATATATAGATGACCAAACATTTAGAATTGTCATCTTGCCTGGTTCCTTTACAGATAAATCAGCTGTTAAACCTGATTATTCAGATTACAATGCAGTGATCAAAAAATACAAGATTGATGATAGCAATGTTAAAAGATTAAACTAATATCATTTGATGTAAATAAAAAAAGGAAATCGTAAGATTTCCTTTTTTTATAAGTATATGTTTCCTAAAAACTATTCCTGATCTAAATCAGTCAATTCTTTTTCTTCTCCAAATTTAAGCGAAACCAGAATCCCTACTAAAAGAGAAAGCGCTATAAATCCTAAAGACGCCCATTCCGGAACTTGAATCCATTCGTGTACCAGCATTTTTAATCCTACGAAACTTAAAATAGCGATTAAGCTGTATTCCAAATAACTGAATTTTGCCAGCATATTCGCCAGGAAAAAGTACATCGAACGCAAACCAAGGATCGCAAAAATATTCGAGCTAAATACCAAAAACGGATCTGATGTAATCGCCAGAATTGCCGGTACGCTGTCTACAGCAAAAAGTACATCCATTACTTCAATAACAATCAAAGCGACGAATAGCGGAGTAGCGGCTTTTTTTCCTTTTTCGGTTAAAATGAAAAATTTTTCATGCTGCATTTCAGAAGTAATCGGGATAATTTTTCCTAATGTTTTGTATACAAAAGAATCTTTTGGCTGAAAATCTTCATCATCGCCGGAAAACAACATTTTTATCGCAGTAAATAATAAGAAAGCTCCAAATACATACGTTGTCCAGGTAAATTTATTGATCAGCATAACGCCAAAGAAAATCATTAATCCACGGAAAACTACGGCACCAATAATTCCCCAGAATAGAACGCGGTGTTGGTATTTTTGAGGTATTTTGAAAGAAGCAAAAATAATGGCAATAACAAATATATTGTCTACACTTAAAGAAAGCTCAATTAAATAACCCGTAATAAACTTCATAGAAGCCACTGCAGGTTTTAATTTGTCAGGATTTGCAATATAATCTGTAGTATACAGCCAATAAATTACGCCAGAAAACAGGAATGAAAGTGTAACCCAAATCAGGGTCCATTTGCTTGCTTCTTTGGTACTAATAATATGAGGGTTTTTATTAAATACTCCCAAATCTAAAGCAAGAATAAGAACGACGCCTACTAAAAATAAAATCCAGACCATTATGATATTTTTTAAATGATTTACAAAGATAAGTTTTGAAGTTTAACTTAAAAATTAATTAGTAAAAATAACCTTAAAATTTCTCGGTTTAAATATTAAATAAAAATTCCTAAGATCTTTTTGTCACATTGAGCGAAGTCGAAATGACGCCAAAGGTTCTCGACTCCGCTCGAACTGACAATCGTGTTCTGTCTGAAGTTTCGTAACCCGACAGGTTTTTAAAACCTGTCGGGTTTGTTATTATGAAAAATTGCTAATGTACTCGCATTGTTTGTTTCATTTCGACGGAGGAGAAATCACATCCAGAGAGCGACGTACTGTGTGTTTTTACTTTATTTGATTTACTTCGTTTGTTCGCTATCGCTCGAGTCTCCCTGCGCTCGAAATGGCAAACCAGACGGATTCAGATCATAAAAAACAATAAACCTGAAGAAAGTTCTCATGAAAACGATTGCCCTAGCCCCGATAGAAGTGGAAATCCTTTTGTGAAATGAAATGGAGCAAAAGATTGAAACGAATAGCGGGATTAGCTCCTTAAAAATATATTTTAATTGTAGAAATCGAAATGACAAGCATTGAGGTTTTAAAAAAAAAGTGCCATCAAAATTGACGGCACTTTCTATATAACTTAAGCTTCGAATTACAACGCTGATTTTACAGTTTTGATAATTCTTGCAGCGATTTTGTATGGATCACCGTTTGAAGCTGGTCTTCTGTCTTCTAACCAACCTTTCCATCCTTTTTGAACAGTCATTAAAGGAATTCTGATTGAACAACCTCTGTCTGAAACTCCATAAGAGAAATCGTGAATAGAAGCAGTTTCGTGTTTACCAGTTAAACGTTGGTCGTTGTAAGCTCCGTAAACTGCTATATGCTCAGCAGTAACAGGACGGAAAGCCTCACAGATTCTTTCGTAAGTAGCTTGGTCTCCACATGTTCTTAACACCTCGTTAGAGAAGTTAGCGTGCATTCCAGAACCATTCCAGTCAGTATCTCCAAGTGGTTTAGGGTGGTATTCGATATAGTAACCATATTTTTCAGTCAAACGATCTAAAAGGTAACGAGCAACCCAGATTTCATCTCCGGCTTTTTTAGCACCTTTAGCAAATAATTGGAATTCCCATTGTCCGCAGGCAACTTCCTGGTTAATACCTTCAAAGTTAATTCCGGCAGCAATACATAAGTCAGCATGTTCTTCTACTAATTTTCTTCCGTGAGTGTTTTTTCCACCTACAGAGCAGTAGTACATACCTTGTGGAGCAGGATAACCTCCAACAGGGAAACCTAATGGCAATAAAGTTTTAGTGTCCATGATGAAATATTCTTGTTCGAAACCAAACCAGAAATCTTCATTATCATCGTCAATAGTAGCTCTACCGTTAGAAGGGTGTGGAGTTCCATCAGCGTACATAACCTCAGACATAACTAAATATCCGTTAATACGAGTTGGATCCGGGTAAATTGCAACAGGAACTAATAAACAGTCAGATGAACCACCTTCGGCTTGTTTTGTTGATGAACCATCAAATGACCAGTTTCCAAGTTCTTCTAATGTTCCTTTGAAATTTTCGTGTTCTTCAACTTTAGTTTTACTTCTAAGATTTTGAGTTGGTTCATATCCATCTAACCAAATGTACTCTAACTTAATTTTAGCCATAATAATATAAATTTATTTTTTTTGTTTTTTTCGCTGGGTCAAATATAGATTTATTTTTTTAGTCCTAAAAATTAGGGGGCTATTTTGTTTATCGGACTATAATTTTTTAGAGAAGCGCAATATTGTTGGGGGTATATTTTGAAAAAAGTAATTTTTAACACCATTAAAAAATAAATTCGTAAAAATAACCCGTTTTTTTGGGGTTAATGGGTTATGTAATTATGAAAAAATGTTTATTTAATCAATAATACTAAGTTAATTTGTTATATTTCTGCAATAAGGTTTAATTATTCTTTGAAAAAGGGATGATCTGTTGAAAAATTCTCGCATAAAAATCTCCGTTTTATCTTTCAGACAGGCTCATTAATTGATTATATTTGTTCTTCTTTTTTTAGTAAAAATTAATACGAATTTTTAAAAATTATATACATGTCAACATTACGTTTCCAAGCTTTACAAGAAGCTTCTACAAGAAAGCCGGTGCATTTTGAAGAAATTGATAGAAAATCTAACATTTTTGGTTCAAATGTGTTTAATGAGAAAGCGATGAAGCAATATTTAACTTCGGATGCTTTAAAAGGAGTAAGGGATGCGGTTCAACATGGAACTAAAATAGAAAGAAAACTGGCAGATTATATTGCTATGGGAATGAAAGAGTGGGCCCTTGCAAAAGGAGTTACCCATTATACACACTGGTTTCAGCCGCTTACAGGAACAACGGCAGAAAAACACGATGCTTTTTTTGAAACATCTTATGACGGAAGCGATCCTGTAGAAAAATTTGGCGGAGCACAATTAGTTCAGCAAGAGCCGGATGCGTCAAGTTTCCCGAATGGCGGAATCAGAAACACCTTCGAAGCAAGAGGTTACACGGCTTGGGATCCAACTTCTCCTGCCTTTATATATGGTACAACTTTATGTATTCCGACAGTTTTTATTGCTTATACCGGTGAAGCTTTAGATAATAAGATTCCGTTATTGAGAGCACTTTCTGCAATGGATGAAGCGGCGACGGAAGTATGTAGATATTTTGATAAAAACGTAAAAAAAGTTACCGCAACTTTAGGCTGGGAACAAGAATACTTTTTGATTGATAAAGCACTGGCAAATTCACGTCCGGATTTAATGATGACCGGAAGAACCTTATTAGGACATACTTCTGCAAAAGGACAACAGCTTGACGATCATTATTTTGGATCTATTCCAACTCGTGCCTTAACATATATGAGAGATTTAGAGCAGGAATGTATGTTGTTGGGAATTCCGGTAAAAACGCGTCATAATGAAGTGGCACCAAATCAGTTTGAATTGGCACCCATTTTTGAAGAAACCAATCTTGCCGTAGATCACAACTCTTTATTAATGGATGTGATGCAAAGAGTAGCAGAACGTCATGATTTTAAAGTGTTATTTCACGAAAAACCATTTAAAGGCGTAAACGGATCAGGAAAACACAACAACTGGTCGTTGGCAACAGATACAGGAGTTAACTTATTGAGTCCGAGTAAAACGCCAATGAGTAATTTACAGTTTTTGACTTTCTTTATCAATACCATAAAAGCAGTTAACGATTACGAAACTTTACTAAGAGCGTCGATCGCAACAGCAAGTAACGATCACAGGCTTGGAGCCAATGAAGCACCGCCGGCCATTATTTCGGTATTTATTGGAGCACAATTGACGAAGGTTTTATCTGAATTAGAAAGCGTAACCACCGGAAAATTATCTCCGGAAGAAAAAACAGATTTAAAATTAAACGTAGTTGGAAAAATTCCGGACGTACTTTTAGATAATACAGACAGAAACAGAACGTCTCCTTTTGCCTTTACAGGAAACAAATTTGAGTTCAGAGCGGTTGGATCAAATGCAAACTGTTCGAACGCGATGACCACTTTAAATGCCATTGTAGCAAAACAATTGAAAGATTTTAAAGCAGAAGTTGATAATTTAATCGACTCCAAAGACATGAAAAAAGACGATGCTATTTTTAATGTTTTAAGAGAATACATCAAACAATCTAAAAAAATCCTTTTTGAAGGCGACGGATATAGCGACGCCTGGGAAAAAGAAGCAGCAAAAAGAGGGTTAAGTAATTTCAAAACCACTCCGGAAGCTATTAAGGCTAAAGTTTCGAAACAAGCATTGGATTTATTTTCTGAATTAGGAATTCTAAACCATGTTGAAGCAGAAGCCCGGTACGAAATTGAATTGGAAGAATACACTAAGAAAATCCAGATCGAAGGAAGAGTTTTAGGAGATATCGCCAGAAATCACGTAATTCCAACAGCGATTCGTTACCAAAATACTTTAATTGAAAACGTAAAAGGATTAAAAGAAATCTTCGGGAAAGAATTCGAAACGATTGCTAAAGAGCAAATTGTTTTGATAAAAGAGATTTCTGCGCATATTGAAGGAATCAATACTAAAGTATTGGCAATGACGGATGAAAGAAGAAACGCAAATCATTTAACAGATGCACAAAAAATGGCCGAAGCGTATTGCAACAAAGTAAAACCATACTTTGAAGACATCAGAAACCATTGCGATAAATTAGAATTACTAGTAGACGACGAAAGCTGGACATTGACTAAATACAGAGAATTGTTGTTTACTAAATAATTTTTTTTAGCCAAGAATTACACGAATTTTCACGAATTTATTTTCATTAATTAAGATCTAAATACTCAAAAATCATCCGCTAAGGATGATTTTTGCTTTTATAAAAATTTGCGCTAATTTGTGTAATTTGTGGTAAATAATTCTGCTCAATTCTTATAATCCATAAAATCATTTTAATCTGTGGCTTTTTTGCTTCTCTCCATTTTAATTAGTGAAAATTCGTGTAATTAGTGGCAAAACTTTTTCGCAATCAATATACCGAATCAATAAAAGAATTAAAAAAAGGGATTATCTTTGCACCACATCAACACAAACTAATTTTCATGAGTTCAGATTCTAGCAAAAGGTACGCACAAAGAGGTGTTTCGGCATCAAAAGAAGACGTACACAACGCCATAAAAAATATCGACAAAGGTTTATTTCCTCAGGCATTCTGCAAAATTGTTCCTGATTATCTAACACAAGATTCAGAACATTGCTTAATTATGCACGCTGACGGAGCCGGTACAAAATCGTCTTTGGCGTATATGTACTGGAAAGAAACCGGAGATATTTCTGTTTGGAAAGGAATTGCCCAGGATGCCTTAATCATGAATATCGACGATTTATTGTGTGTTGGCGCAACCGATAATATTTTGCTTTCCTCAACTATTGGAAGAAACAAAAACTTAATTCCTGCAGAAGTTATTTCAGCAATCATCAACGGAACCGAAGAATTAATCAACGAATTAAAATCTTTTGGCGTAACCATTCATTCAACCGGTGGAGAAACTGCAGATGTTGGAGATGTTGTTCGTACCATAATTGTAGATTCTACCGTAACGGCACGCATGAAACGCAGTAATGTGGTTGATAATGCAAACATCAAAGCAGGCGACGTAATTGTAGGTTTGGCTTCTTTTGGTCAGGCAACTTACGAAAAAAGCTATAACGGTGGAATGGGAAGTAACGGATTAACATCTGCACGTCACGATGTTTTCGGGAAATATTTAGCTAAGAAATATCCTGAAAGTTTTGACGCAGCCGTTCCCGAAGAATTAATTTATTCCGGTCAGGTAAATTTGACGGATGAAGTGGAGAATAGCCCAATAAATGCAGGTCAGCTGGTCCTTTCTCCAACCAGAACTTACGCACCCATTATCAAGAAAATTTTAGATAAATACACACCAAACGACATTCACGGAATGGTGCATTGCAGTGGAGGAGCACAGACTAAAATTTTACATTTCGTTCAGAATTTACACATTATAAAAGATAATTTATTTCCGGTTCCGCCATTGTTCAAACTAATTCAGGAACAATCAAAAACGGATTGGAAAGAAATGTATCAGGTTTTCAATTGCGGTCACCGTATGGAAATTTACGTTCCTGAAAACATTGCTCAGGACATTATCGCAATCTCAAAATCATTCAATGTCGATGCACAAATCGTAGGTAGAGTAGAAGCAGCCGATGCTAAAAAGCTGACTATTACCAGCGAATACGGAACATTCGAATATTAATTTTTTTTAAAGTTTCTTAGTTGCTAAGATGCTAAGTTAGAAGGTTGTCAACTTGCAATCAAAGTGAAAATTAAATTTTATTCACCATCTAATTTGTAGAGGCGCACAGCAGTGCGTCTCCCGCAAAGTTGATAGAAATAGCGAGAATTGAAATGTCAGGCTGAGCGAAGTCGAAGTCCGGTTCCAATTTTCCAATATTCAATTTCGCTAAGAATGAGGATATGTTATATGAAATAATAACAATTAGCTTTTTTAGGAGCTAATCCCGCTATCCGTTACAATCTTTTGTTTTTTAAAGAAAAAAACAAAAGGATTTTCACTACTATCGGGGCTAAAAACACAAGCTATGTACGAATTACTTTTTTGGAGATATTTAGATGAAATTTATTTAAATCATCATGAAGTTTACGAAGCTCTTGTAGAAAAAGAAAAAGTTGAAGGTCTTGAAACACTTCCGGTTGAAGTAATCATGAACCGAATCGCTTCGGTATTTTCTCAATGGGAAAAAGTCGATGAAAACAGCTGGCAAAATACTTCCGGGAAAGGCGCTTTTCAGGTTATTACAACACCACAAAGCGTAAAAATCGACTGCTACGGAACCGAAGGCAAAACCATGAATAAATTGGTTGAGTTGATGGAAGAATTCAAATGTCCGCTTTACGATCCGCAGGTTCCGGAACGTTATGATGAAATGAGTGAGTAGTTTTTCTCTTTAAATAACTTTGTGAATCTTTGAGTATTTTCGTAAATCTCTGCGAAATAACTATACCACAAAGTTGCACAAAGATTTCATAGAGATTCTCAAAAATAGTATTGTCCCTACGGGACATTTTTATTGGTCGTTTTTTTATTTCTACCAACATATAACTCCTAACGGAGTATTTATTTCAAATGGATTAGCGTAATAAATCAAACAAAATAATATCTCGTAGAGATTAAATGTCGGTAGAAAACATATTTACAAATTCATTATTTGTCCCGTAGGGACTACACATTGAATCACAAATAAAAATCATTTCACGACAGCTATCGGGAATGGCAAAAAAATAAAAATATGAATACTAATTTGAATTTCTCAGACAATATAATTTTAGAAGACGATCTTGTTTTGTTACGACCTCTGCAGGAATCAGATGTCGATAATTTATTAGAAATCTCGATCAACGAACCCGAAACATGGAAATATTCCTTAGTTGGTGCAGACGGAAAAGAAAATTTGATCAAATACATTCAATCTGCAGTAAAGAACCGTGAGGAGAAAAGAGAATTCCCGTTTATAGTTTTCGACAAAAAATCTCAAAAATACGCAGGTTCAACCCGTTTCTATGACATTCAGCTAGAATATAAAACCCTTCAATTGGGTTACACTTGGTACGGATCAGCTTTTAGAGGAACCGGACTTAACAAACATTGCAAATATTTATTACTGCAATTTGCTTTTGAAACGTTAGGAATGGAGCGGGTAGAATTCCGTGCCGATAATAATAACGAACGAAGCATCGCCGCAATGAAAAGTATTGGCTGTAAGGTCGAAGGAGTTTTAAGAAGCCATATGCCAACCGCAAACGGAGAAGTACGCCGAGATTCCATTGTTTTAAGCATCCTAAAAAACGAATGGTTTGACGAAGTAAAAGAAAATCTAAAAAGGAAATTATAATTGTTTATTAGTGATAATAACTCTTTGGTAAATCAGGCAAATTAAATATAGTATCGTCTAGTTTTTCTTCAGTTATTTGTATTGCGGTATAGGTTATGGTAATGTTTTTTCCGGCATATATGTATTTTAGCCAAGGTGATTTTGCCTGCTCAAAATATATATCAGTAAAACTAAATTTACTGTTTTTGTAGTTTTCCGGGTTTATGTATAATGAGGGATCATACCAGTAGAAATTCTTAGTATCCTCCAATTCATGAATTAACAAGTTGCATTTTCTATCAAGAATTATTTTTTCAGAATTGTCAAATTTGGAATTAAGCAACGTACGTTTTTCCTCATTATAAGGTGTTATAAAAAGTGTATCAATACTATTTATATAATCATATTCCTTATTCTCATTTCTAATAAAATATACAGTATTTATATCTTCTCCATTATATGACATTTTAAAATTACCATTCTTAAAGTATTTTATCATTTTGGTACCGTATAATTTTTGAAGATTTTGTGTAGATATGTTATTTGTTTTAGACACTACAGAAACTTCATAAGTTATTTTGCCTTCAAATTCATTTTTATTGTTTTTAGTATTCTTTTTTTGGCAACTAGAAATAGCAAATATGAAAATTGATAAAAAAGTTATAATTGATTTCATGTTATGTTGTTTGTTATTACAGAACTTTATAGTTGCTTTCAAATTGAATTAATTTTGGAATTTGGAATTAATATTTATCCATCTTTCAATAACAAATTCTGTTCATTTCTGATTTTGGCAACCAGATTATCAACGTACGTTTTTATTTTCTGCGGAAGCGCATCCCAGTTTGCATCTTTTTTATAACTTCTGCAAATATCTAAATCGCATTCTACGGCACGAATAGCATATTTTTTATTCTTATAAACCGTGATAATTTTCACGCGTCTTATTTCATCATATTCCGTTCTTGTTCCGTAAACAATTACAGGCTCTACATAGCCATCGCCGTCAAGATCTTTTGTGCTACAATATTTTGTCCAGAACCAGATATTAGTTTCTTTCGGAACATAATCTTCAAGTAAGTCATTAATTCTCCATTTTTCAAGGAACCCACCATGATCGTTCATGCCGCAAATCGCCTGAATTTTGGTGTTTAGTGTATCTTTTTTTGAAATATTTTTATGATTTTCACACAAAACCAATTCATAAGTTCCGCTTTTATCCTGATATTCATAGGCTTTATAAATAGGAAAATCGGATAGATTGTTTAGTTCACGCTGTGCTATTTGTTCTTTATCTAAAATGTAACTTTCTGCTTTTTGCGAAAAACCAAAGGCTGAATATAAAAGGAACAGGAATATAAAAAATCGTTTCATGTGGCATATTAAATTATAAATCAAAGATATTCAAAAGCATTTTAGTTTAAGAATTTTATATTTTTTAAAATTCCAATTTTGTCGTAATTTTCTAACGTGAAATTGAGATTCATTCGGTTTTGCAAATAATGTTTAAATACACGCTGATGAATATTGTAAATACAAAACACATTCTTTTTGGAATAACATTTTTAATTTTTAGTTTTTCGAATAAAATAAATGCACAAAACAAAACAGAGAAATTTAAAAATCTCATTCAATATGTTGATCCAATGATTGGGACCGCCAAAATGGGGCACACTTATCCCGGAGCGACAGTTCCGTTTGGAAGCGTTCAGTTAAGTCCTGAAACCGATACAATTGCCTATAGTTTAAACGGAAAATACAATGGCGAAGTGTATAAATATTGTGCAGGATATCAATATGAAGATAAAACAATTGTCGGTTTTAGCCACACGCATTTTAGCGGGACAGGACATTCTGATCTTGGTGATTTTTTGATTATGCCCACAACCGGAAAACTACAGTTGAATCCGGGAGTGGCTTCAAAACCATTATCAGGTTATAGATCCGCGTTTTCTCATTCAACAGAAAAGGCAGAACCGGCATATTACAGCGTTCTTCTTGAAGATCATAATATTAAGGCGGAACTCACGGCAACGACGCGCGTAGGAATGCATCAATATACATTTCCAAAATCAGATGAAGCGCATATTATTCTGGATCTAACTTCCGGAATTTATAATTATGATAAAAAGAATGTCTGGACATTTGTTCGAGTAGAAAACGATACTTTAATCACAGGTTATCGCCAGACAAATGGCTGGGCTAGAACCAGAACGGTTTATTTTGCCATGTCTTTTAGTAAACCTATTAAAAGCTACGGACAGGCAGCACAGGAAAAAAGTGTTTACAGAGGTTTTTGGGGAAGATTTGATCAAACGAAAAACTTTCCTGAAATGGCAGGACAAAATTTAAAGTTATTTTTTGATTTTAATACCAATGAAGGAGAAAAAATCAAAATCAAAATGGCGCTTTCTCCTGTAAGTTCTGCAGGTGCATTAGAAAATATGAAAAAAGAAGTTTCGGGTTGGGATTTCGAAAAAGTAAAAAAACAAAGTCAGGAAATTTGGAACAGCGAATTGAATAAAATTCAGATTGAAACCATCCAAAAAGAAGATTTGGTAAACTTTTACACCGCAATGTATCATGCCTTTTTAGGCCCAACAGAATACATGGATTTAGACGGAAATTATAAAGGTCTGGATATGAATGTTCATAAAGCGGAAAACTTTAAAAATTACACCAGTTATTCGTTATGGGATACGTACAGAGCTTTGCACCCTTTGTTTAATATTGTACAACCGGCAAGAAACTCAGATATGATAAGTTCGATGTTGGCGCATTCAGATCAAAGTGTGCATAAAATGCTGCCAATCTGGTCGCATTATGCCAATGAAAACTGGTGTATGATTGGGTATCATTCGGTTTCTGTAGTAGCTGATGCCATTGTAAAAGGCAATACCAACTTCGATCCTGAAAAAGCACTTCAGGCTTGTGTCAATACTGCTAAAGTTCCGTATTACGATGGTTTAGAGTATTATATGAAAATGGGATATGTTCCGGAGGATAAAAATGGTTCTTCGGTTTCTAAAACCTTAGAATATGCTTACGATGACTGGGCGATTGCTCAGGCTGCAAAGAAATTAGGTAAAACGGAGATTTATAATGAATTTATCGAAAGATCTAAAAACTACAAAAATGTTTATGACGAGAAAACGGGTTTCATGCGTCCTAAATTAAATGACGGGACTTTCAAGAAAGAATTTGATCCGTTAGATACACACGGACAAGGTTTCATCGAAGGAAATTCATGGAATTACAGCTTATATGTTCCACAGGATCCAACAGAAATGATTAAAATGATGGGCGGAAATGATCAATTTAACGTTCGTTTAGATTCCTTATTCAGCATGCATTTACCGGACAAATATTTCGAAAACACCGAAGATATTACCAGAGACGGAATCATAGGAAATTATGTTCACGGAAACGAGCCTTCACACCACGTTGTTTATTTGTACAATTGGACAAATTCGCCGTGGAAAGCACAAGATAAAATCAGAATGATCCTGAAAAAAATGTACCGAAATGGCGCTGACGGTTTAGGCGGAAATGACGATTTCGGACAAATGAGTGCCTGGTATATTTTCAGCAGTTTAGGATTTTATCCTGTTGCTCCGGGTTCTGATGAATATGCATTGGGAAGTCCGTTAGTGAAGAAAGCAGTTTTTAATTTAGAAAATGGAAAAATCTTTGAAGTCGAAACTGTGAATCAATCGGATAAAAATGTGTTTGTGAGTAAAGTTTTGTTGAATGGAAAACAATTGGATAAACCTTTCCTGAAACATGCTGATGTTGTTAATGGAGGAAAAATTACTTTTTATATGAGTAATAAACCGAACAAGAAGAATTATCAAAATTAAAATATTGCCCACGGTTTTAGTGGATGAAACTGGTTTGCACGTTTTTTTTTTAGTGGTTATGTGACCGTGAGCGGAGTCGAAGAGCTTTTATGACTAGAAAGGGCTTCGACTCCGCTCAGCCTGACAATTAGTTCATTAGTGTAATTCGTTGCTAAAAGGGTTTCTCCCGAAGTTTCGGTACGCTCACCTTGACAATTGATATTATCAATTAGTTTAATTCGAGAATTCGTGGCGAAAAAAAAACATACAAAACAAAAAGCCAAACATAACAGAGTTTGCAAAAACTTCACGAAATTTGCACTTTAAAATAAAACTAAATATGAAAATAAATCTAAAATCAGGAATTGATAAATTGCTTTTCGGAATGAAGCAAAACGATGTAACGGCAGCTTTAGGAAAACCTGATAAAAACTATAAAGATGAAGATGATAATGTGATTTTTGTGTATAACTCACATAAAATCAGATTGACATTTTATGAAGAAGAAGAATTGAAATTAGGTTATTTAGTAGCTTCAAGCAATGATCTGGAAGTTTTTGGATTCAAATTAATCGGAAGAAAAATTGCCGATGTAAAGAAAGATTTAGCAACAAAAGGAATCACAAAATACACTCAGGAAACTTTTGACACTTTCGAAAACTATTTCAATGAAGACAATTGGTTTATCCTTCAAACTGAATTTGATGAGGTTGTGAAGTTTGAAGTTGGTGCGATTATCAACGAGAAAGACGAATTTGACTGGAAATTCCCGGTGAAGAAATAAGATTAAACCTTTGTCAAAGTTTAAACTTTGACAAAGGTAGATAAATACATTGTCAGGCTGAGCGTAGTCGAAGCCCTCGATAGCCGAATCACATTGTGGGACTTCGACTCCGCTCAGTCTGACAAAACATAAAAAAAACCGACAATAATCACTTGTCGGTTTTTTTATACTTAATTAAAAGAAATTATCCTTTCAACCATGAAGTTTTAAGTTTTTCTTTTGAAGCATCTGTTGCTTTAAAAGTTTCTTTTTCTTCGTATGGTAATTTTACAGTTCCTTTTATGGTTTGTTCTTTACCATCACGTTTTATTTGAAGTGTGATAGGATCATTTTCTTTCCAGTTTTCACTTTCTGTAATCAAGTCATAAATATTAGCCAATGAATATGGTTTGCTGTTTACAGAAAGGATAATATCGCCGCCTTTTAAGTTTAATGCTTTAAAGAAAGCATTTGGTTCAATATCAGAACGAACAGCGATTTCTTTTGTTTGTTTATCAATAGAAATATATGGCGTTTGTCCTTTTAAGAATACTGGTCCAGCTGATTTTTCAGATGATTTTGTTACGCCAACTTTTGCCAAATAAAAATCGTAAGGAATTGGAGTTGTTCCGGCAACATATTTACTTAAAAATTCACCAACTTCAGGATAAGTCAATTGCGTAATTTTTGCAAAAAGCTCACTATCATTAAATGGTTTTTCAATACCATATTCGTTTGCCAGTTTATGCATTAAGTCCAGAATTCCTCTTTCACCATTGCTTTTTTCTCTGATGATAATGTCAATACACATACCAATTAAAGCTCCTTTTTGATATACGTTTAAGTATTGATCTTTATATGGCTGCTCTAGTACGTTTTTACTCATTACAGTAAACGACATGGTATCGTTTAAGCCTTTTGCCTGTTCGATTTTATCAGCAATACGAGTATAAAATTCAGTTTCATCAATTAAACCCTGATTGATTTGGAAAAGGTTTGCAAAATATTCTGTTACACCTTCATACATCCATAAATGCTCAGACATTTTTGGTGCATTGTAATCAAAATACTGAATTTCTTTTGAGTGAATAGTTAACGGAGTTACGATATGAAAGAATTCATGAGAAACAACATCTTTCATAGATTCTACTAATTTTTCCTTTGGCATGGATTCCGGTAAAACAACAGTTGTAGCCGTTGGATGTTCTAAAGCTCCAAAACCATGTGCATCGTCTTTTGCCATGCTTGACAAGTACAATAAAACGGTATATTTTTTAGTAGAATTTACTTTTCCTAAAAAGTTTTTCTGCGCCGTCATCATTGTTTTCATTTCCGGTGTGATACTTTCTGCAGTAAATTTTCCTGTTGGAGAATAAACAGCAATTAAAATATCCATTCCGTTTACGTTGAAAGTAGTGTAATCTGGTTTAGAGTACATGATTGGGTTTTCTACCAAAACAGCATAACGCGGTGTTGTATACACATCACTTGTTTTGCTTGCATCTTCATCATTCATAGAAGTAGCGCCCCAAAGTGTTTCAGGATGTGTAATCGTAACTTTATACGGAACATCTAATTTATCCTGAAAATACCCAACAAAACCGTGTGTATTGACCATGAAATTGATTCCGGCATTGATATTAGTTCCCGCTGGCGAGAAAACATCATCATTACCAAAACCTGTTCCTTTTTCGGTATCAAAAGTATCGCCTACTAAATAGCTTACTTTTTTTAATGTTTTTGCATTAGAAATTGACCATGAATTATCATCAATTCTTTTTACTGTTAGTGGATTTCCTTTAGCATCAAAAGCTTTAAAATCATCAGAGTACTTACCGTAATTGTCTGTAGAATAAGTTCCCGGAACTGTTTTAGGAATGCTGTAGATTACTTCATCTGTTTTTATGGCCGGAGGGGTAACAGTTACTAAAACCTTATCGTCTTTTACATCGACAAGATTAATATTAACTTCTACTATATTGCTTTTTGCAGCTCCGGAAGTAGTACCGGTTTTACAGCTCCAAAACGTTACCGCAAGGGCTAATGTGTAAAATATTTTTTTCATTTGCTTATGTTTAGTTATGTGTATTTGACTTACAAAATGTAATAATGTTACACAAAATTGAAAATTAAAAAAAAAACTCCTGATTCACAGGAGTTTTATGCTAGTCAAGTTTATTCTTTATATAATATTTTCCATCCAGATCTTCATCAAAATCATCTATTTTAACGGGCTTTGGTTTCGGTTTATTAGCGATTGCCTTCTTTTTCCACATTTCAAATTTTTCAAGTGGCATTTTCTTTTTCATGATCTCCAGAACTTCTTTTTCTGCCAATCCAAATTCTTTTTTTATAATTTCAAATGGATTTCTTTCTTCCAAGGCTAACGAAACAAGTTTTTCCGTTTGTTCCCAGCTCAACTCTTTGCGGTTACTCTTTTTCATCACGTGAAAATTAATTCAAAATAGGGGTTAATGATTAATAGATTGATTTTCAATTTAAGTATCAATATTAATAAAAAAAATAATTAGTTGGTTCAATCAGTGATGTTTTTTTTAATGATTTTACTTGTTTTTTAAGGATCTTGATTTTGAAACGGAATTTTCAATAAATTTTTCAGTTTGTTATGCTCTTCAGGTGTCATATGTGTATCTACGCCGTAAATTAATTTTTCTTTTGGTAAAGTGGTAAAAGTGCCAAAAATACGGTCCCAAACAGAAAAAATGTTTCCATAATTACTATCTGTATAAGGCAAAACATAATGATGGTGTACTTTATGCATATTAGGAGAAACGATAAAGTAACTCAAAATAGTATCGAGTTTATTGGGCAATGAAATATTGGCGTGATTAAATTGTGAAGCGATGACGGACAAACTCTGGTATAAAAACACCATCCACATTGGACTTCCAACAATTAGCACACCCAAAGTGGTAAATATGAATCGAATTACACTTTCTCCGGGATGATGCCTGTTTGCCGTTGTTGTATCAATCCAGGTGTCTGTATGGTGAATAAGATGAAATCTCCATAAAAATTTGACCTTATGTTCGATTAAATGAACCAGATAAGCGCCAATTAAATCTAATAAAAGCAATCCGATAATAGTGTAGAGCCAAATTGGAATTTTTGGTAGCCATTGCAGGATTCCAAAATCATTCTCCGTAGTCCACCCGGCAGTTTTTATCAGAATAAAAGCAAGAATAAAATTTACGATAATAGTTGTAATGGTAAAAAAGATATTAATTCCGGCATGGTGCCATTTCCTGTATTGAAGCTGAAACAACGGAAATGTGTTTTCAATAAGCCAGAAAAGAGTAATTCCTCCAACCAGAATTAAACTTCGGTGAGAAGACGGAATCGTGCTGAAATAAGCAATAATGTCATTCATGGTAAAGAAATTTAAGCATTGTTGTCTTTATCCCAAATTTAAGAAATAAAAAAAAGAGAAAATCAAATATAAATATAGATTTCCTCTTTTTGATAAATTGTCTTATAAGAGACTTGTTATTTTTTGACCAGGCTAATTATAAATAATAAAACCCAGGCTCCTCCCACAGCAATTAAAATTTGCCAAAGAAGTCCACCACCGCCAATACCCAAATTACCTGCAATCCATCCTCCGATGATTCCGCCAATAATTCCAACAATGATATTACCGATTAATCCAAAACCTGCGCCTTTCCAAATCTGACCGGCAAGCCAGCCTGAAATTGCTCCTATAAGTAAGAAATATATAAATTCCATTTGTGTATTTTAATGATTATTGCAGTATTACGCTGCAGTTTCTTCTTCTTTTTCTAATAAATTTTTGTAAATAAATCCGGCAACAACAGCTCCTAAAATAGGGGCAACCCAAAATAACCAGACTTGTGATAACGGTTCTCCGCCAACAAAAACAGCCTGAGATAATGATCTTGCAGGATTTACAGAAGTATTAGTAATTGGAATACTGATTAAGTGAATTAAAGTCAAGGCTAAACCAATTGCAATACCACAAAAATTAGTGTTAGCACATTTATCCGTCGCTCCTAAAATGATCAGTAAGAAGAACAAAGTCAGTACAAATTCAGCAATAAAAGCGGCTGCCAGTGAATATCCATCCGGAGAAAAAGCACCAAAACCATTTGAAGCAAAAGCTCCTGCTTTTGTAGCATCAATAACAAAACCTGCTTTTCCTGATGCAATAATATATAAAGTACCTGCTGCAGCTATCGCCCCAACGCATTGTGCAATAATATAAGGTACAAGATCTTTTGCAGGAAATCTTCCTCCTGCCCATAAACCAAAAGAAACGGCAGGATTAAAATGTCCACCCGAAATGTGTCCTACAGCATATGCCATAGTTAAGACAGTCAAACCAAATGCCAAGGCAACACCTGCAAATCCAATCCCTAATTCAGGGAACCCCGCTGCGAAAATTGCACTTCCGCAGCCACCAAAAACCAGCCAAAAAGTCCCGAAGAACTCAGCAAATAATTTTTTCATAGTAAAATAATTTTAATTAATAGTTTGATTTGTTAAAGGGTATATAAGTACGCCCATACAATCAATACAATTTGTAAGGGCAAACGTATTAATAAAATAAGTTTTAACAAAGAAAAACCTCCTTTTTTCTTACAAAACATATAAACATTTGCAGGAAAAACAGCAATCAGTAGCGCTATAATGCCCCAGGCTGCCAAATGTGTTGTAAAAGGAACTATTAAGAAGATGCCTAAAATAATTTCGGCAGCTCCACTTAAAATATTTAATAATTTGGGGTTTGGTAAAAAAGGCGGAATGATTCTGATGTACATTCCGGGATTTTTGAAATGGTTAATTCCGGCAATTATGTATAAAAAAGCCATCAGATATAAATGCCAGGGTAAATTCATGATATGTAATTGTTTTCCACGAAATTAGGAAAAAATTTAACAAATAATAAATTACAAGTGCCTTTTTTTATTGAATATGAATTTTGTTAATTTTTCCGTTTGAAATTTACATTCATAATAATGATGGCCAGGATAATCAGAACTATTCCAACCCATTGTAAAAAGATCACTTTTTCATTCAGTAAAATATACGCCATCATCACAGAAACAGGTAATTCAAGTGCCGAAACAATACTTCCCAAACCAATTCCGGTTAATGGAAATCCGACATTCATAAGCATTGGTGGAATAATGGTTCCGAATAAGGATAGAATGATTCCCCATTTCATAAAAATAGCCAGATTAAAAGTCGTTTCCTGAGTAGCAAAAGCAAAAGAAAATACTATCACTGCACCGCCCAGAAGCATATAAAGACTGCGTTGTGCTGACGAAATTTCTATGGCGACACTATTTGCTGTAAACATAGTGGTGGTGAAAGATGCTGCAGCCAAAACGCCCCAGCCAATTCCTCGCCAATCGAGTTGGATATCACTATTTATAAGATTAGTTGCCAAAACAGTTCCGGCTAGAACAATGAATACGGCAACAATTTTTTGTTTTGAAGGTAATTTTTTTTCTAAAATCATTTCAAGTAAAACGCCCATCCAAACGGTTTGCATCAAAAGAACAATACCTATTGAAACCGGAATATATTTTACAGCCAGATAATAGAATAAACTTGTCATTCCTAATGAAGTTCCGGCAAGCATTAAATGAAATATATTTTTAGAAGTTGCTTTTACAACCTTCTCTTTGTGTTTTATTTTTTGAAAAGCATTAATTAATAAAATACCCAAAATTCCTAATACAAATTGTGATGTTGTAACTTCTGCAGTTGTATAGCCTTCTGTGTAAGCCATTTTTACAAAAGTGGCCAACATTCCGTAACTCGTGGCTCCTAAGGCTACAAAAAATACTCCTTTTAATACATTGTTTTGTGACATCATAATTTGTTTAAATTAAAAAAATAAAGCCGGCAAAGGTAAGTTATTTTATTTAGGATTTAATAATAAAGCGGCACAAATAGTAATGGAGTTGGAGTTTTAGGTTGGATATTAAATCTAAAATTGTGAATTTGACAGAATTGAGTTGTTTTGTAAAAATAAAAAACCCGTCAAAAATTGACGGGTTGGTATTTTGTCTGCTGAAATAAATCAATATTATTTCACAGGTTGGCTTTGATATGTTTCTATTTCGAAAACTAAAGTTGCGTTAGGTGGAATTACTCCTCCGGCACCTTTTTCTCCGTAAGCTAAATTTGAAGGAAGAAAGAATATTGCTTTTTCTCCATCAGTCATCATATCTAATGCTTCCAGAAATCCCGGAATCATTCCGTCTTTTTTACCTACAGTAAAAGGAAAAGCCTGATATCCTTTTTGAGCATCTCTGTTAGCATCATATTTACCATATGCTTTTGCTACACTTGCAATACTGCTGTCAAAAAGATTTCCATCTTCAAAATAACCTGCATAGTGAAAAAAGATATTAGATCCTTCTGCACCTTTTACACCTGTTCCTTTTTGCGTAATCACATACTTTAAACCAGATGCAGTTGTAGTTGCTTTTGCTTTTGTAGCAGCAAAATAAGCCGCTTTTTCAGTAATTACTTTTTTTGCAAGTTCTTTTTTAGCTTCTTCTTTTTTTACATCATCAGCTAAAACTTTTAAGGCATCAAATTTTTTGGCTGCTGCACCTTTGCGTGTAATGGTAATTTTTGTCATGATATCATCCTGAACAATTTTGTTTACATTGTCCATTCCGGAAACCACATGACCAAAAATAGTATGTTTTCCGTTTAACCACGGTGTTTCTTTATGCGTGATAAAAAATTGGCTTCCGTTTGTTGCAGGACCTGAATTTGCCATTGCCAAAACGCCGCCTTTTTCAAATTTTAATTCTTCAACAAATTCATCTTTAAATGAATATCCCGGTCCGCCGGAACCATTTCCGTCAGGATCTCCACCCTGAATCATGAAATCATTGATAACTCTGTGAAATTTTAATCCGTCGTAAAATGGTTTTCCTTTTAGTCTTTCTACTTTAACATTAGGATTTGTTCCTTCTGCCAAAGAAATAAAGTTAGCCACAGTAACCGGAGCTTTTACATATTCTAAAGACACAACAATATCGCCTTTCGTAGTAGAAATAGTAGCAAAAATTCCATCATTGGGATTCGTTTGTGCTACTGTTTTTGTTGCAGTTGTTTTTTTAGCTGCTGGTTTTTTTGTTTGTGCCTGCATGTTGATCATGGCAAGGCAAAATAAAAATAGAAATTTAAATTTCATCGTGTATAGAATTTAAGTCTGTATAACGGTGTAAAAATAAGAATATTATTACGGTTTTTCTAATAATTGAACTTCAAAAATAATATTAGCATTTGGCGGGATAACTCCTCCGGCTCCGGCAGCTCCATATGCTAAATGCGATGGGATGAAAAGTACTGCTTTGTCTCCAAAAGAAAGTTTCTCAATACCTTCAATAAATCCGGGAATCATACCGTCTTTTTTACCCGCCTGAAAAGGAATTGGCGAATATGCTTTTGCTTCGGCTCTTGCCGGATCATATTTTCCAAAAGTCTGCGCTACATCTCCTAAACTCGTATCAAACAAAGTTCCGTCTTCTAAAAACCCTGCATAATGAATGTATAACTGAGTTCCTGCTGCAGGTTTTTTACCGGCACCTTTTTCAGTAATTACATATTCTAAACCAGAAGAAGTTTTGGTTGCTTTTGCTTTTAAAGCAGTATAATAATCTACTTTTTCTTTTTGAACGCCGGCAAATTTGCTTATTTCTTTTGCTATTCCGGAAAAATAATCCTGAAATACTTTTACTGCATCAAACTTTTTAGCAGCTTCACCATTTCTGATAATTTTAACCGTAACAATTGTATCGCCTTGTTTTACCTGATTTACAACTTCTTGTCCTTTTTCAACCACATGACCAAAAATGGTATGTTTTCCGTCTAACCAGGGTGTTTCAACATGCGTGATAAAAAACTGACTGCTGTTTGTTCCCGGACCGTTATTAGCCATTGCCAAAACTCCTGCCTTGTCAAATTTTAAATCTGTAAATTCATCTTTAAATTTATATCCTGTATCTCCAGAACCAGTTCCTTCAGGATCTCCGGTCTGAATCATGAAATCTTCAATAACTCTGTGAAATTTTAATCCATCAAAAAATGGTTTGCCTTTTAGGTATTCTTTGGTAACAAAATCATTTTTTCCTTCAGCCAAAGTCACAAAATTGGCAACTGTAATAGGTGCTTTTTTATAATCTAATTCAACGATAATATGACCTTTGTTTGTTTCGATGTCAGCATATAAACCATCAGGCAAATTGCTGTGTTCGTCTTTGCAGGAATAAAATGAGGAAACGGCTAATAGTAATAATAAAATACTTTTTTTCATTTTTAAAATGTTGTTTTTATGGTTTTACAGTGTCTTTTTTAATTTCAGTTGCTGGCTTTTTAACTACAGGCTTTGTCGGTTGAATTGTTTGCGTTTTTGTTGCCGTTGCAGTTGTACCCGTAGTTCCAGGAGTTGTGGTTGCAGGAGTTGTAGTTGAAGTTGCCGCAGCCGGATCCGGAACAAAATTGCGAAGCGTAACCGTACAAATCAACGATTCGTTTGTTCCGATCTTTTTGTTATCGCCGTGATATCCGTATGCAATGTGAGACGGAAACAGGAAGGTAACTGTTTCATTTTTATGCATTAATTTAATACCATCGCGCAATCCCATCATGATATCCTGTTTGTCTATATAATAAGTTTGCGGACCAAGTTCAGCTTCAGAATAGATTATTTTACCTTTGATATCTTTTATTTCTAAGTTAAAATAAGCAATATCTCCTTTTCTTGGAGTTTGGGTATCGGTTGTATTTTTTTCATCATAGGAGAGCCAATAGCCTTTTCTGGTGGCGTAATATTTTACTTTCGGATTGCTTTTGATGATTTTTTTAATAACATCTTCTTCGCTGGCAACCAGTTTTTTATTACGATCGGCTGATTTTTTCATGAAAGATCCCGAAGCTCTCGAAATAGGTCTTCTAGCTTCTTCATGTTGTTTGCAGCCAACCAGTAAAACAGCAAAAAGTAGGGTGTAAATGCTTAGTTTTAGGTAGTTCATTTGGGTTATATTTTTAGCTTTGTTACTAAATCTTCGAATTTTTTCACCGTTTCTTCCATCGAAACTTCTGATCTTCCACCGGCAGCGTTACTGTGCCCTCCGCCGTTAAAGTGATCTCTTGCAAATTGATTTACATCAAATCCTCCTTGCGAACGGAACGATATTTTAATAATATTTTCGTCTTTGTTTTCTATAAAAATAGCCGTAAAAGCAATTCCTTTTATGCTCAATCCGTAATTCACAATTCCTTCTGTATCGCCTTTTACATAATGAAATGAATCCAGTTCGGCTTGTGTAAGCGTTGTGTAAGAGGTTTTGTATTCTTCAAAAACTTTCAGGTTTTGCAGAGCGCGACCTAATAATTGCAGACGGCTGTACGAACTATTGTCAAATAAAAGTACTGGAATTTGAGTATTCTCAACGCCTAAATCAATCAATTCTGCAATAATACGATGCGTGTTTCCTGTGGTTCCCGGAAAACGAAACGAACCCGAATCAGTCAATATTCCGGTATAAATGCAAGTAGCAATCGTTTTGTCTAAATCCTGTTTTTTATCTAAAAACGAAATGAAATTATACACCATTTCGCAAGTAGAACCAAACGTGGTATCAGAATACGTATAAGCGGCATAATCATCCGGTTTTTGATGATGATCGATCATGATAAACGGAGCCGTTAGTTTTGCTAAAGTATGTTCCATTTCACCTGTGCGATGAAAAGCATTAAAATCAAGAGTAAAAATTATTTCAGCTTCTTCTAATATTTTAGTGCAGTTTTCAGTGTCTTTTTCGAATATTTTTACGGTTTCAGAACCCGGTAACCAGGCTAGAAAATCAGGAAAATCATTAGGAGCAATCACCGTTGCCTGATGATTGTTTTTTATTAAAAAATGGTACAAACCTAACGTAGATCCCATGGCATCACCGTCAGGACCTCTGTGTGGAATTATGGCGATTTTCTTTGGGGTTGCGAGCAACAATTGTATCGCTTGAATATCTTGTATTTTCATAGTGTGCGAATTTACATTTTTTTAATGTAATGTTGAAATCATTTTATATTTAAGTTATATGTTATGAGTTATGGGTTAAAAGTTTTTTAAATTCGCTAATTCTTGATTTAATTCTGAAATAGGGAACGCTGTTAAAATGGATTCGCTAAAGCGAAAACGCGGATTTGAGCGGATTTATTTTAGTTATGAATTTTGGAATTTGGAATTTAATTTTTGGAATTTGTATTTCCTTTTGGAATTTAAAAATTGGAATTTATTCTATGATACAATTTATACTTAGCGCCCTTTACAATTTGCGATTTGTAAATCCCAACAGAACCCGAAGAAAAATAGGCAATTGTACAGGCGATTGCAATAAAAATTCCGGGTTGAAGTCCGAATAGTTCCATTCCCATAATCGTGCAGGCGATAGGAGTGTGGGTCGCGCCCGAGAAGACGGCGACGAAGCCCAAACCCGCCAAAAGTGCCATTGGCATTGGAATAATTCCCGATAAAGCACTTCCTAATGTTGCCCCGACAAAGAATAACGGAGTCACTTCGCCGCCTTTAAATCCGGCTCCCAAGGTAAATCCGGTAAATAATATTTTAAGTAAAAAGTCATACCATTGACTTTGATTCGAAAAGGAATCGGCAATTACCGGAACTCCCAATCCTGAGAATTTTGTAAACCCAAAACCGGCAATCGCAATTGCTAAAATGATTCCGCCAATAAAAGGACGCAACGGCGGATATTTAATTTTTGAAAAAAGTGAACCCCAAAAATGAGTACTTCTTGAAAATAATAAAGCTGCAAATCCGGATAAAACACCAATTATTAAAGTATAAATTAAAGTGGTAATGGAGAATTCGGGAATTTCGGGAATGCTGTAATGCGTGTGTTTTACCTGCCAGAATTCTACTGTAAAATAAGCTGCGTAGGCGACTAAAAATGATAAAACAATACTTTTAAAATTGATTTTACTGAAATACAAAACCTCCAAAGCAAAAATAGCGCCTGCCAAAGGAGTTCCAAAAACAGAAGCAAAACCGGCACTGATTCCCAGAATAATAAGAATTTTGCGTTCGGAATTATCTAATTTAAAAATCTTGGTAAACTGATCTGCAATGGCGCCGCCCATTTGTACTGCTGTGCCTTCGCGGCCTGCAGAACCTCCAAATAAATGGGTGATTAAAGTTCCGAAAAGAACTAACGGAGCCATTTTAAACGGAATTATTTTTTGTGGGTTTTCGTATTCTTCCAGCAATAAATTATTGCCTTTTACAACTGATTCTCCCCAATAATAATAAGTGAAACCAACCAATAATCCGCCGAAAGGCAAAAGCCAGATAATCCAGTCGTGGTGAATTCTAAATTGCGTCACAAATTCAAGTGAAACCAGAAAAAATGCCGATGCTGATCCTGAAAAAATACCTATCAAAATGCAGATCAAAATCCATTTGATAATTGTCAGGAATATTTCTTTTAGTTTTTGAGAAGTCATTAATTGTGTAAAGGAAAAGTTTGCCACGAATTTCACTAATTTTCACGAATTAATGGCTTTTTAATTGAAGAAAAAATCTTTTTTTAATTCTTTAACGTGTGGCGAAAAATAGTAAAAAAGGTTTAACCGCAAATTGCGCAAATTTTCACAAATAAATAGTTTCTATTAAAAAATAATTTGTGAAAATTTGTGTAATTTGTGGCAAAAAAAAATTATTGCACTACAGCCGTAAATTCAATTTCAACTAAATATTCAGGCGCAACCAATTTACTGATTTCATAAAAACCCGTTGTAGGTTTTACATCTTTAAAAAAAGCAGAGTGCGCTCTGGCAACATCTTCAAAAGTAGCGATATTAGTGGTAAAAATACGGGTTCTGATTACATCTTTCATTCCAACATTCAAATCTTCTAATACTTTTTCAACGCGTTCCAAAATATTATAAGTTTGAGTATAAGCATCATCGGCTTTTACTTTTTCGCCATCAACAATTGCCACGGTTCCTGAAACTTCGATAATATTGCCAATTCTTACGGCACGGCAATATCCCATTTTATCTTCCCATGGTGATCCTGTCAAGATGTTTTCTCTTTTCATTTTATTGTGTTTTTTTTGAATCGTTTTGTCAATTTTAAAACAAATTCAGGTTAGTTAAATTCTGTTGCAATTTATAAAATCTGTAACTGAAAAAGAGGAAATTTTATTTGAAATCACGCCGTCAATTATTCTTTTTTGTGATATTTTACTCTATTTGATGTCGTTCAAAAAGGCGCAATTTGTTTTGGGTTTCTGTTAGATTTTGCTGTAAAACCTCGATTTTATTCAGTAAATGATAAATAGCATCAATTCCTTCTAAATTAATTTCGAGATCATAATGCAATCGAATCATTTTTTCAATGGCAGGCAATTGTTCCGGCTGCAGATATTCGTCTTCTTCCTGAATAATAATTTCAACCAAACCATAATTATTCAATGCTGTTATAAAAGTATGTTCAATTTCGTGGTAAACGCAAAATTGTTTTATCTGGATTAAATTTTTACTATTCATGATTTCTTATTTTAGCTAATTCTGCAAATAAATCTTTTTCTTTTTGAGATAATTTTGTTGGCGTTTTTACATTATACGTAATATATAAATCGCCAAATTGATTCTCTTTTTTGTAGACCGGAAATCCTTTTCCTTTCAATTTAACCTTCGTTCCGGTTTGGGTTTCTTCGGGCACTTTTATTTTTACTTTTCCGTCAAAAGTATTCACAAACGTTTCGCCGCCTAAAATCGCTGTATATAAATCGAGGTCAACATCAGAATAGAGATTATTTCCTTCTCGTTTAAAATCTGAATTGTTTTCGACATTAAAAGTAATGTACAAATCCCCGTTTGGACCGCCATTTGCACCGGGTCCGCCATGTCCCGGAATTTTAATAATCTGTCCGTTTTCGACACCTGCGGGAATCGTGATTCGGATATTTTTGCCATTCACAGCCAGATTTTGTTTGTGCGTTGTATAAGCCGAAGCCAAATCCAATTGCAATTCGGCATTAAAATCCTGACCTCTGTATTTGGCCTGACTTCTCGAACTTCTTCCTGAAGATCCATACATCGAATTAAAGAAATCAGAAAAATCACTTCCTGAAAAATCACCTCCGCCAAAGCCTGAAAAATCCTGATTGCCTTGTTGTTGTCTTGAATATTGCTGTTGGTTCGGATCGTAACCTGCTTTCTCAAATTCATCGGCGTGTTTCCAGTCTTTTCCGTATTTATCGTATTTTTTTCGATTTTCGGCATTGCTCAAAACTTCGTTGGCTTCATTGATCTCCTTAAATTTTTTCTCCGCTTCCTTATCATTCGGATTCAAATCGGGATGGTATTTTCTGGCCAGTTTTCGATACGCTTTTTTGATCTCAGCTTCAGTCGCTGATTTTGTGATATCTAATGTTTTATAATAGTCTATATAATCCATTTTCTATGTTTTTAATGAAGTAAATTAAAGCATTGAAGTTAGTGAATATGTTGCTAATTATCAAAATTATCTTTTAAGCACTTTCTTATAAAAATTGCGTCTATTTGTTTTAAAATAAAATAATTCTTACAATTTAATTTTATTAATATAGGAATTTGACTATTTTTGCTAGATTAAATAAACTATTGTCTATTTCTTTACGACAAGAAAAATATGATAAAGAAAATAAATCTAATATTTTAATTATGAGAAAATTATCCTTTCTAACATTAATTATGAGTACGCTGGTTTTCGTAGCAATGTCATTACTATTTATTAATTGCAGTTCCAGTCATGATGATGATGCTTTACCACCAAAAAATGAAGCATTTAATCCCGCAGATTTTTCTTTAACGATAACCCATAAACAGCTCTATAATGATTATCTGGCTATTGACTTTGATATAAAAAATACTTCTAAAACATCCTATAAAGTATACGAACAAGGCTCATTTTCGGTTAAATTTACTGCAAAAACTACTGACGGAACAGTGTTTCAAACAATCGACTACGTAAAGTATGTCGAGGCCGGAGTTACATATACAGATTATGTTTATCTTAATTTTACGGCAGGAAAAACATTAGATCTTTCTACATTGACAGCAGTGATTGTTAGAGATTAATCCGTAATACCAAATCCGACTTTTTTAAAATGAGTCGGATTTTTTTATGCTGTAGTTGAAGAAGAAATTTTAGAGATCCGTTTTTGGCAGGTTTTTTGATTCTAAAAAATAGCCTAATATATTGTTATAATAGTCTTAAAGTTGTAGAGCCAAACTAAATTATGCTATTTTTGTGAAGCTACTTTTTTAGGTTTGTAAATATTAAAAGCCGATTCGATAATACTTATTCAATGAAACATATTTTATTTTTCATATTATTTTTTACTGCTGCTGCTCTGTCAGCGCAAACTGAATTTAGTACTAAGTACAAGAGCATTCCTGCACCAAAATTTAGTGCAAAACCAAAGAAAATTCCGGAAGTAAAAGATCCTCAGGGAGAAAACTCAGATATTCCGAGTATAAAAACACCCAATGTTTTTGACAATACCAGTATAACTCCCAAATCTCAGTTTCAGATTGGACAAGAAAAAAGCAAATTTACCATGTCGACAGAAACTGATTTTGCCAATCCCGGCGATCGTTATGTTCCAAAAATGGAAAAAGAACTGGATAAAGCTTTACGAGCTGAAGGATTAAAAGAAGGAAGAGGCGCATTAGTTAAGAAAAATATTTCTCTGGGAGATTTCAGAACCAAGTCAGAATATTTCATCGTGAAATTCAGGGATTTTGGTGCAATCGATGGCGATTTGGTAAAAGTTTCCTGTAATGACAAAATTATTGCCAATCAGATATTTCTGGATGCAAGCTTTAAGCAGGTAAAAGTTGACCTTGCCAATGGTTTTAATAAATTAGATTTTGAAGCCCTAAACATTGGAACTTTAGGAGGAAACACCGCTGAAATTCAGGTTTATGATGACAAAGGCGCTTTAGTAACAAACGATTACTGGAACAATCTGGCAGCAGGATTTAAAGCTTCGATTGTGGTTACGAAGGAATAGTTTTGAGGTACAAAGCGACAAAGGTTCAAAGGCACAAAGCTCTTGACTTTGAAACCTTTGAACCTTTGTCACTTTGCAACTTTGAACCTTATATACCTTCCTTCAAATGTTTATAATTGGATTTAATAGTATCCAAAACTTCATCCATTTTACCGCCAAGCATTAATCGGGTCATAGATTTTGCCATTCCCACGACTTGTTCCCATTCTACTTTTGGAGGCATCGCCAGCGCATTTGGATTTGTAAAAATATTTAGTAAAACCGGACCATTGTGTCTAAAAGCATTTTCAATTGCTCCCTCAACTTCTTCCGGTTTGTGCACATTTACGCCCTGAAATCCCATCGCCTGAGCAATTAATCCAAAGTCAGGATTGACCATATCGGTTTCATTATCGGGTAAACCGCCCACTTCCATTTCGAGTTTTACCATTCCCAAAGCGCGATTATTAAAAACAATAATTTTGATGGGAATATTATATTGCTTAATGGTGGCCAGATCTCCCAAAAGCATTGATAATCCACCATCGCCGCACATGGCAATAACCTGTCTTTCAGGATGTGCGAGAGCTGCTCCAATCGCCATTGGCATTGCATTGGCCATCGATCCGTGGTTAAAAGAACCTAACATTTTTCGTTCACCTGTTCCTTTAATAAAACGGGCACCCCAAACACAGGTCATTCCGGTATCTACGGTAAAAATGGCATCTTTAGTAGCTAATTTATCGATAATATGAGCCACATATTCGGGCTGAATCGTGTCTTCGCCGCCATTATCCTCAATATAAATGTTCATGTTTTCTTTTACAGTTGCATAAAATTTAAGCTGAGCCTGTAAAAAACTGTCGTCTGTTTTGTTTTCCAATAATGGTAATAAAGCTTCTATAGTATCGCCAACATCGCCGCATAATCCCATATAAAGATTGGCTCTTCGGCCTAAACGTTCTGTGCTTGTGTCGATTTGAATAATTTTATTATCAGAAGGCATGAATTTATCATACGGAAAATCAGTTCCTAACAACAAAACCAAATGAGATTCGTGCATACTGTGATAAGCAGAAGGCTGACCAAGCAAACCTGTCATTCCTATTTCGTTAGGATTATTCGGCTGAATGCTCATTTTTCCTCTAAAAGAATATCCTACCGGTGCTTTAATATGCTGCGACAATTGTACGACCTGATCGTGTGCTTTTTCGGTACCAATTCCGCAGAATAAAGTGATTTTGGTGCTTTCGTTTATAGCTTTGGCCAAATGCTGTAATTCCGTATCAGAAGGACGGATAACAGGATTGCAATGAAAATACTGGGTTGAAATATTGCTTTCAACTGCTTTTAATTCAGACACGTCGCCTGGTAAACCAATAACGGCAACTCCTTTTTTTCCTAAAGCATGTTGTATGGCAGTTTGTATAATTTTTGGAGCCTGCTCAGCCGTCATAATCATTTGATTGTAACAACTGCAATCGTCGAAAAGTTTAATGGTGTTGGTTTCCTGGAAATAATCCATTCCCATTTCGTTTGTATTTATTGTGGATGCAATGGCTAACATGGGTACGTGTGAACGATGCGCATCATACAAACCATTGATTAAATGAACGTGACCCGGACCGCAACTTCCGGCACAGACAGCAAATCCGTCTAGTTCCGCTTCGGCAGCTGCTGCATAGGCACCGACTTCTTCATGGCGAACATGAATCCATTTTATTTTTCCGTTTCTGCGTATCGCATCATTAAAATGATTTAAACTATCTCCTGTAACTGCGTAAACACGTTTTACTCCAGCCTCTACCAACATTTCAACTAATTGTTCTGCAACTATTTTACTCATCAATTCTTTTTTTAAATTAATATTTAGATTGTAATAAACATTGGTACGGTTTATTTTCTAATGATTATATTTTAGAAACATCTGGTTATGATGTAAATGAGGTTTGGTATAGTTTTATAAATTTAGCGAAAAAAAATGGTTTTTTACAGGTGCAGAGGGACAAAGGTTCAAAGGGACAGAGGTTTTTCTTTTAGGTGCTAAGATGCTAAGGTTCTGAGTTGCTATGTTTTTTTCTTTGAATCTTAAAAATTTAAATAAAAAAAAAGGAACAAAGTTCAAAATAGCTATTACGCTTTTAAAAACTCTGAACCTTATGTTGCTTTGAACCTTTGTTCCTCAAAAAGAAAAGTCCCAAAGGAACAAAGCCCAGAAAAGCCACTACACTTTTAAGACTTTGAACCTTTGTCGCTTTGAGCCTTTGTTCCTCTAAAAAGGATCTGCAGTAACGTCAAATTTCATGTCTGCTTTTACCGTAACATCTTTTGTAAGTGTTTCTTTTAAAGTAACCTGCGTTCTGATTTTATACTTATCTGCTTTAATATATTTGTCCAGTTTAGCATTGGTACTAATTAAATCAAGCATATTGGTTGTTTCATTGATGTTATCCTGATACGCCAATTCTATTTCGTCAGAATCCGTGGTTGAAATATAAAGGTGAATTGATTTTAGGAACGTAAACGTTTTTCCGTCAGGATTTGTAATCGATAATTTAAGGGATTTTAGCTTGACATCTTTCACTAAACCTGCCTCAGTTTTGTTATTTTTAAATTCAGAAGAGGAATTTGTGGTAACATCCGGCGTAATAATTTCTGTAGGTAAATTGATAGGCGATGTACTTTTTATCTGAATCGAAGCTTCATTTGAAATAGTAAATGAAAGTAAATCCTCAATCGCATCGCAGGAAGTTAAAAATAAAGAGAATAGAAAGGTAATGGCAATTAGTTTTGATTTCATAAAAATGGTTTTTGTTAGATACGATTTTTTTTGAATATTGGATTTTTGTTTTGAGGTTCAAAGTTTCAAAGGCGCAAAGGCACAAAGGAAGAAGCGGCCAATTTCTCAATTTTAAAACCTTTGAACCTTTGTAAATCAGTGCCTTTGAACCTAAAATCGGAACAATGAAAAAAAAAATAATTTTTTCATTGTTCCGATTTTTAAGATTCGAATATAAAAAGTATTTTTGCGCATGCAACACAACGTACTTATTTTAGATTTCGGATCGCAATATACACAGCTTATTGCGCGTAGAGTTCGCGAATTAAATATAT
>Ga0247736_10000078_pt1 | contig 40745 bp, 28 predicted proteins | sample UWRJL193509B2_FD_180935 | JGI IMG/M metagenome (GOLD analysis project Ga0247736, IMG submission 180935) | Plant litter microbial communities from Arlington Agricultural Research Station in Wisconsin, United States - UWRJ-L193-509B-2 | ecosystem: Environmental > Terrestrial > Plant litter >...
TAATCAATTATGAACAAAACTCGAATCGGTATTATCGGTACTGGATTTATTGCCAATGGCCTGTATAAACTCATTCAGGCGTCTAGTGATTTTACTACGCACAAAATATTAACGAGACGTCCATTAAATGATCAATTTGCCTATCCTGCTGGCTTACTGACGCATTCAATTAATGAACTTATCGATCATTCCGATATTGTTTTTGAATGCTCTGGCGATGTCATTCACGCCACCGATTGTGTCCTTGCCGCAACCAATGCAAAGAAAAAAGTAGTCACCATGAATGCTGAATTTCATGCAACGACTGGTTCATATTTCATACGCAGAGGCGATTATGTAACTGATGCTGATGGCGATCAGCCAGGCTGTCAAGCAAGACTAAGGCAAGAAGTTGTCGGCATGGGTTTTGAGCCGATGGCTTATTTAAATATCAAAGGCTTCCTCAATTTGAACCCTGAAAGAAAAGAGATGGAGTATTGGTCTAAACTGCAAAATTTGAGTTTAGATCAAACAGTTTCATTTACTGATGGCACAAAATTACAGGTTGAACAGGCTTTTGTTGCCAACGCTTTAGGCGCAACTATTCCACCTAACGGAATGCTAGGCGCTACTGTTGAAAGTTTGCATCACACAGATTATCTGGTTGAATTAGCTGAGCAAGCTGGTCAGGCAATCAGTGATTTCGTCTTATGCAAAGGCGCACCTCCTGGTGTATTAATTATTGCTAAAAGTGCAATCGCAGATAGCCTTGGCGATTACACGCCAATTAAGCCATTACGCACAAAAAATGGCTCGGCCTATGTATTGTTAAGACCTTACCATTTAACTTATATGGAAACATTAAATACTGTCCGTAAAGTGTTAAAAGGTGAAGATATGCTGATTAACAACTCTGCAAATCCAACTTTAACTGTGGCTGCTATTGCAAAGCGCAAAATATCACGTGGTGATGTGATTGAAAAAGGTGCGGGTGGGTTTGATGTACGAGGTGTTGCTGTTCGAATGCATGAAAATAAAAATGCAGTGCCTATTTGTTTACTACAAAATACCAGAGTGATTAGAGACATTGAACCAGGTCAAATGGTATGTTTTGATGACGTAGAGATTGCTGAGTCAAATGCTGCTAAATTCCATTTTGAAATTTTAAATAATTAACCTTCTGTCAGATCATTCCGCATTAATGCGATTAATTGAAATGTAATCTCTATGCAAAACAATCAAACTGATTATTTCGTTAAAGACGTTCATGTTTTTAATGAGAGAACTATCGTTAAGTCTGACCAAAATATCAGGTTAATTATAGGCAATTCAACATCTTCTGAAGTAATAGAATCTTGTATAAAAAACCCTTATACAATGGATAAAATCACCACTTTTTCCATTCAAGACACAACCGGTGCAAATCAATTACCCGTTAATTCATTTAACTCTGTGCGCAATATTGTAAAGACTATTCGAAATAGCCTACTGAATGGCTACTACGCATTTTCATCTGCAGAAAAGTTTGATACTGCAGTGTTTGATTTGCGCGGTATTGAGCCAAACAATATCGCGCACTTAATTATTCATGCAATTCCATTGTGCTTACTTGTTAGAAATTCCGCTGGCTTAGATACTCAATTTTTATTTCGTAAAATGGGAGCACCTTTTGAGAAATTATTGAATGAATTTGGCATAAAACCCATTACATCCAATAAAAAAATCGAAGCAAATTTCGTTAAAGTTTTTGGGACGCGAAATATTGCTGGACACGTTATTCCATTAGCAGGGCTAAATATTTTAGATGCTAAAGAATGTCTTCATAGCTCCGTTTTGCCAGACACTTACGATGATTATCAATTTAAGAGCCCTTTAAAGAATAAAAAAAAGATATTCATCGCGAGAAGGGGCGCACGCGCGCTAATCAATCATGATGAAACACAGATTTTACTCACTGAACATGGATATGAAACGGTGTTTATGGAAGATTATTCGATATCTGAACAGCTTGGTATCGCATCAGAAGTGACACATGTTGTGGGCGTGCATGGCGCATCAATGGGCATGCTAGTATTGAATAAGAAGATAGAAAGCCTAATAGAGATATTGCCGCCAAATGCTTACAACGATTACTTTGCTGTTGCGTTAGCCACTTGCGTAAAAAAACACATTCAAATTATCCCAAGCTTTGATTCCAGAGTTCTTTTCAACGGTTGGACTGCAATTGAACATTTCAAAAACAAACCTTTTTCCGTTAATTTAGTCCAACTGAAATTAGCGCTTAACCAGCTTGAGACATAATCAGTTGTAAGCGATTAATTATAAAAATCAGATGAAGCATTCCACCAGAATTAAAGTTTTCGCCCTAACATTTGTTTGCATAACCGCAGGCATCATCAGCGCTTGTGCGACTACACCGAAAGCGATAAAAACAACGCATTACACATGTGATCGCGGTACAAATTTTAGTGTTACGTATACAGAAAAAGGCATTAGTACAGTGCGCGGTGGTAGAAACAGCATGCCAAGATATGAAATTAGAAATGTTGCCGCTAACATTACACTGGCAGACGGAACATTAATTACGTTACCAGTGCAAAAAACCCCTTCTGGCTTTATGTATAGCAATGGCAAACACACATTTAGAGGCGAAGGAAATGAGGCGATGTGGTCTGTGGGTAGAATGCTTGCGGAACGTTGAGATTAAAAGCTAGTTAAAATTAAAAAATAGCTTAAGTTTAAAATTAGGCTAAATTAAGTGTTAAGTATAAAAATCGATTAGTTAGCACTAATATTTCATCGCAGCAATTTTAGTGATATTAATTGTACAATTAACTGATTTACTAAAACTTAACCCACATTTTGTGCGTAAAACTCCATTTTGAATTTAAAAATTCGTCTTGTAATTATTACCAAAAAACTCCAGCATCATAAATTCTTCTAAGCCAGCGTTGTCTTCTGGCCTTGCAGACATCACAATCGTGCGATTCATGCGATGTGATTCCCAATTGAAATCACCTTGGTAATGCCGCCGTATCAAGCTGATCATTTTCTTAATCATCAGCAAACGCACATCTTGGCCAGATTTCGCCTCTACTTCAAAATACTCCCGCCTTGCGCTGCTAACGTTACTGGTCCAGCCATTAAAAGAAAAACTCGCGCTACGCGCTTCTAAATTAGTAATCTCGAAGATACCATTCACGCCTGTTTGGAAGTTCTGCTTGATTTTTTCATCGCGAATCTGCTCTGCACTTGGCCCTCGTTCACGCGCGGTTGCTTCGGCATTCTGGCGCGCTGCGTCTGATTCTTGTGCCGCGCGTTTTGAGCGCTGTTGATTCACATACGCCATCATATCTACTGGCGCCTCATCTGGCGGCGTTTCAGTTGGCGTGCTTTCTTTCGGAATGCTCAAATTCGGTGGCGCTTTTTCTGGCGCAGGTTTTTGGGTCGCCAAAACATCGGGGACTTTAAATGCAGGCTTTTTAACGGGTTTATTCGCTTTTTGAGTGATGACTTTTGGCTTAGGTTTTGGCTCTGGCACCACTTCAACTGGCGTAGACGGCATTTCTACTGGCGATTCCGCCGCTTTTTTCTCTGGTGTCGGCGGTGCCAAGCTCACTTCTAACTCACGCGCTGGCAATTCTGCTTTTTCTGGCTCAAATTTCGGCAATGCAAAAAATGCGATGAATGCATGAATCAACAAAGAAATGATGATCGCAATCAGCGTATTACGGCTGAATTGAATGCGAAAAACCTTGTCACCGCGCGGTTTTTGCAAAAAATCATCCATACTATTGTCGAAATTATTATCTATATTATTCATTAACTAAATTGTTCAATTGAATGCATCAGGCCATATCTACCCATATTTTATCTATCCGCTTAACTGAGATAGGCATTGGCGTTTTGAGTTCTTGCGCAAACAAAGAAACGCGCAACTCTTCGATTAACCAGCGAAAATCTTGTAAATTTTGTGACACTTCACGATTTTCCTGCTGGTATTGCTGTACTTTATCTTGCCATTTTTGCCAGATGATTCCAACGCTGGCGGCATTTTTTCCATCGCGGTCAGGCGCTGAAGGCTGTTTTTCAATGCGTAATCGCAACGCTTTTAAGTAACGCGGCACGTGTTGCAAATGCTCCCACGGTGTTTGCGTGAATGTGTTTTTATGCACTAATAGACCCAATTGCTGATCTAAATCGCGCTTTAAGCGATTCACCGTAGCGGGCATTTTTGCCTGCGCTGCGGTTAATAGTTGATACTCTGTCGCAATCGCTTGTGCTTGCCGTGCAATCGCCTGCGTCACTGCTGGCATGCGCGTACGGGCGCGTTGTTTCAGCGTCATAAAGTCTGCATTGGTGCGTGGCAAATCATCTTCGCCAATAAAAGCGCGGTCTGCAATGGCAGTCACTAACTCTTCACGTAACTCTTCTGGCGACATGATATTTCTTAAAATAAGTGCATATTGATTAAAATTGGGCAGGCTTTTTTCTAACTGCTTAACCTGTTCTTTTAACTCAAATCGCATCAATCGGCAAACACCTTTACGGTGATTTACATGTGCCGCATATTCTGTATCAAACAACTTAACTGCAATGCTATCGCCATTATCTTCAAGCGCAGGGTAGCCAGTCACTTTTAAACTATCGCGCTCAAAAGAAAGCTTTTCCGGCAAATCGCCAAAATCCCACTGCTTTAAACCTGTTTTCTCGATATCCGGCAACGTATTCCTGAAAGTTAACTGAGCAGCTGAGCCTAATTGTTTTTTCAGCGCGTTCCAATCACGCCCCATAGCCAATTCGCGCCCTGCATCATCTACCACGCTAAAATTCATCAGCAAATGCGCAGGCGTTTCCTCCACCCAATCATCCATACCGATTTTAAGCGTGGTCACATGTTGAATATGCGCGGCAAGCGCTTGTTTGATAGGCATTTCGCCAATTTTATTCTTGTCTAAAAATACTGTGACAAATTCTGGCACTGGCACGCAAACGCGGCGGAATGTTTTCGGTAGCGCTTTAACCAAATAAGTCAGCTTTTCGCGCAACATCCCCGGCACCAGCCATTCCGTTTGCGTTGGATTAAGCTGATTTAGTAACGCCAGCGGAATCGTCGCTGTCACACCATCCAAAATATGACCAGGCTCAAAGCGATATTTAAGCGTGATTTCCACACCGTCTAACGTGATTTTTTCAGGGAATTGCACCGCGGTAATCGCATCCGCGCCGTGACGCATCAAGTCATCCCGCGTCAAATACAATAGCTTGGGATTCACTTTCTCTACATCTTCGCGCCATTTTTCAAAAGTGGCTGCTTGAAAAATATCCGCAGGGATTTTCGCATCATAGAATGCAAATAATTGATGTTCATCGACCAGTACATCTTGACGACGCGCTTTATGTTCCAGCTCTTCCACTTCTGCAATCAAGCGTTCATTGGCGATAAAAAACGCAGCACGCGTATCGAATTCGCCATTGGCCAACGCTTCACGAATAAATATTTCGCGCGATTCTGCTGCGTTAATCGGTCCGTAATGCACGCGCCGTTTTGGGATAATGGTCAAACCGTATAAAGAAACGCGTTCCCAAGCATTGACCATGCCCATTTTCCTATCCCATCGCGGGTCGGTATATTGGCTTTCGGTCAATCCTCTCGCTAGCGGTTCGATCCAGTCTGGCTCAATCTTCGCCACGCAGCGTGCATATAATTTGGTGGTATCGACTAATTCAGCCGCAATCACCCATTTGGGGCGCGACTTTTTAAGCGTAGAACCCGGCGCAATATGAAAACGAATACCACGCGCACCGGCATAAGTGTCGTTATCTCCGTCTTTGAAACCGATATTGCCTAATAAACCTGCCAGTAACGATTTATGAATCTGTTCATAGTTAGCTTCTCGTTGGACTACCTCTCCCCTCGTGGGAGAGGGTTGGGGTGAGGGGGATGTAAGCACCATCTCATCGGTAATCTGTTTAATCTGCCCATGCAGTTCGCGCCATTCTTTTAAGCGCAAAAATGACAGGAAATTACTATGACATTGATTTAACAGCTCTTTATTGGATTTTTTTGTTTTTAAGGCATTATCGAAAAAATCCCATAGCTTGAGATAGCTCATAAAGTCTGAGCCTTCACCTGCGAATTTGGCATGCGCATTATCGGCTGCTTCGCGTTTATCCATCGGTCGCTCGCGCGGGTCTTGAATACTTAGCACACTGGCGATGATTAAAATCTCATTCAAGCAGCCTTCTCGTATGGCGGCTAAAATCATGCGGCCTACACGTGGATCAAGCGGCAACTTGGCCAGCTGCAAACCTATTTCGGTGATTTGGCGTTGCGCATTTACCGCGCCCAATTCTTGTAATAATTGATAACCATCTGCTATTAAACGTGAGCTTGGCGCTTCGATAAACGGAAAATCAACTACATCGCCTAATCGTAACGCGGCCATGCGTAGAATCACGCTGGCAAGGGAGCTGCGCAGAATCTCTGGCTCGGTAAATTCTGGCCTACCGTCAAAATCCTGCTCAGAATACAATCGCACACAAACACCGTTAGATACACGGCCGCAGCGCCCTGCCCGTTGTTTAGCAGCAGCTTGGCTGATCTTCTCGATTTGCAACTGTTCCACCTTGGCACGCGGGCTGTAACGACTCATCCGCGCTAAACCTGCGTCAATCACGTATTTAATGCCCGGCACGGTTAGTGAGGTTTCTGCCACATTGGTTGCCAATACAATCCTGCGCGAACCATGGCTTTTAAAGATTTTCTGCTGATCTTCAATACTCAAACGGGCAAATAAAGGTAACACTTCGATATGTTTTAATTTGGCCGAACGGCCTTGGTATTTACGCAGATGCTCAGCCGTATCGCGAATCTCGCGTTCACCTGGAAGAAATACAAGAATATCGCCGTCACCTTGCCGTAACAGATCATCTGCAGCATCTAGAATCGCTTCTTCTATCGCCTCTTCTTCGTCATCTTCTTCAAGCCAACGCGCTTCGGTTTTCGCTTTGCGCGGAATTCCCAGCAGATTTTCAGCGGCGAATTCTTCTTCTAAATCAAATGCATCATCTGCCGCGATTTCTTTTGCGCGAAACCCTGCTTTACCTAAAGGACGATAACGAATCTCGACCGGATAAGTACGGCCCGAAACCTCAATTACAGGAGCGCCATTAAAATGACTTGAAAATCTATCAGCATCAATCGTAGCGGATGTCACGATTACTTTTAAATCGGGCCGTTTGGGCAATAATTGCTTGAGATAGCCCAGCAGAAAATCGATATTTAAACTGCGCTCATGTGCTTCGTCGATAATAATGGTGTCATAAGCATTTAGAAAACGGTCGCCTTGCGTTTCGGCCAACAAAATACCGTCAGTCATCAGCTTGATATAGCTGGATTCTGAAAGCTTATCGTTAAAGCGCACTTTGTAACCAACCACCTCGCCCAGTGGACTATTCAACTCTTGCGCAATACGTGAAGCGACTGAACGTGCCGCAATACGGCGCGGCTGCGTGTGCCCGATTAAACCAGCAACACCGCGGCCGAGTTCTAAGCAGATTTTAGGTAATTGCGTGGTTTTACCAGAGCCTGTTTCACCACATACGATCACCACTTGGTTATTTTTAATCGCAGCGGAAATTTCATCTCGACGAGATGACACAGGTAATTCAAGCGAATATTCAGGTTTGGGTAAATTGCTTAAACGGGCGGCATATTTGGCTTGTGAACTGCGTAACTTTTGGGCGATTTCCGCCTGCATGCGCTGTGCTTTTAATGCAGATTTTTCATCTTTTGATTGAATTAAATCAGCCACATCTCGCAACTTGCGGCGCAAGGCGTGCCTATCTGCCAGCATGCAGGTTTGCAATTGTTGATTAGCGGTGTTGAGATTAAACGATGTAGTCATGCAAGTGGTTATTTTAACATGCTGGCGCAAAGCCATTTTTTACAAAATGGCGAATATTGGCTGCCATTGCATTTAATTAGGTTTCTAAAGTGGATGTTCAGTATTGATATGGGGACTTAACACTTATTTAACAGCAAAAATTGCATAAAATGCGATTAAAGCGTTTTATTCATTTCTTTCTCTTAAAAAACTGGCAAATTTAGGCTTGCCATTTTTGGTGGTATCTTTAAACGTATAGGTCACCGTGCTACCGATTTTGGGTGGATTTTCTCGTTGTGCATCGCTAAAGCCTGTACCCAATTTAAAGCGAATTCCTTGCGGCGTTTCCACTAGCAAAGCGCCAAGCTTTCCTGCATGTTTACCTTTGCCAGCCGTATGCGCAATTACTTTTGCTTCAGCGTCATATAACGGTTTTAGCTTAAGCAACACATCACTGCGGCCTGTCGTGTAAAGTGCATCCGCTCGGTGCAACATCAAACCTTCACCGCCATTTTTGACTACTTGATTTAAGCGCAGTTTTAATGCATTTTCATCGCTAACACGAAATTGTGTCACAGCATTTAAGTGTGGCAGATTGGCTTGTTTAACGATTTGCACAATCTGATTGGCACGCGCTTCAAATGTGCCTTTCGCATTGGGCAATTCAAAGATTTGGTAATAGATGTTTTTCCATTCTGCATCAATCGGCGCATCTTTTCGTACTGCGCCAGAAAGCGCATCGAACTTGCCGCGTCCCATCCATAATTCGCCATCCAGCTGCGTTTTTGGTAAGTTTTTGATAAACCAATCTGGCGCATAAATGATGTTGCCTTGGCGGCTAATCAGTTGTTTACCATCCCAAAAAGCACGCACGCCGTCATACTTTTCACTTACCAAATATTCTGTTACATCAACACCTTGCTGATAATTTTGCGCGAGTAATAGTGCGGGTATTTCTTGCGATAACGCTTGAATCGAAAAAATCTGCGTGAATAACAACGCAGTTAACACCAATAATCGGCTTAAATTATTTTTTATTGGCAACATCTAAGCCAAAAACCGTGTTTGCAAATCTTGCAGATTGAACTCACTTAAAATAGCATCCAGTCGTTCTGTCGCATTTTTGCGTTTCTGACCCGTATATTTAGCAATGATCAATTCGTTTTTCATCGAATGTTCCCAGCCGACCAACTCAGTTACCGTCACCGAATAACCTGCGGCTTCCAATTGCAAGCAGCGTAATACATTGGTGATTTGGCTGCCAAATTCGCGCGTATGGATTGGATGTCGCCATATTTCAGAAAGCGGCGTTTTGCCAAAACTTTCATTTTTATGTTTACGCAAAACCTCTGCCACTTCGGCCTGACAACAAGGCACTAGCACCATATATTTAGCTTGTTTCTTCAAACCAAACTGAATCGCATCATCGGTCGCGGTATTGCAAGCATGCAGTGCGGTGACGATATCCACGGTTTTAGGCAAAGCGTCCGAAGTAATCGATTGTTCTACACTTAAATGCTGAAAATCCATGCGATCAAATCCGCAATCAGCCGCTAAAACTTTAGATTTTTCAACCAGATCGGCGCGCGTTTCTATACCAACCACTTGCCCGGCTGCATGCTGTTTTAATAGCAAGTCGTACAAAATAAAACCTAAGTAAGATTTCCCAGCGCCGTGATCGACAATGGTCGGATTAGGATTGTTAACCAAAACTTCACTCAATAATGGCGCAATAAAATTGATTAAGTGCGTCACTTGCTTAAGCTTGCGGCGGCTATCTTGATTCAACTTGCCATCAACCGTCAGTATATGCAGCGCTTTAAGCAGCGTGATAGATTGATTCGGCTGAATCAGCGTTTTTAAATCTGGCGATGTTGAGTGTAGCGATTTTAGATTGTCAGAATTTTGCATGCTGTCATTTTAATGCAAATGCTTTAAATGCCTCATTAAATCGTTAAAATTTAGTCTAAGGTGTAGACAATGCGTAACTGACTGCGTTTTGATGATAAGGACATTTAAAAGCGGTTAATTAATGAATAGTAAAAGAGAAAAATACACGCATTTATGCAACACTTTTATGCAATATAATTTTTAGTCAATTTGATAAATTGGATTAATATTAGCAAACGATCATCAAGCAGTTGCAAAGCGTGGCCATCATTACAATGCAAACATTTTTAGCCAGTATTGAAGGCCGCGCGTTTTCGATGGCGCAATATGCCACGGGCAACCGCGAAGAAGCGCTGGATATTGTGCAGGATGCCATGATGAAATTGGTGCAGAAATATGGCGAGCATCCCGCAGAGCAATGGAAACCGCTGTTTTACAGCATATTGCAAACGCGTATTTTAGATTGGCACAGACGGCAAAGTGTACGTAACCGCATGCGCAGCTGGCTGAATTGGGACGAGGACGAAGAAGCAGAAGATATGCTGGAGCAGCAACCAGATACGCCAGCAACTTCGCCCGATGTAAAATTGCAGGATGCGCAGTTTATGCAAAGCTTGAATGTGGAGTTAAGTGCATTACCGTTACGCCAGCAACAGGTTTTTTTGCTGAGGGTTTGGGAAGGCATGGATATCGCCGAAACGGCAGTCGCCATGCAATGTTCTGAAAGCAGTGTAAAAACGCATTACGCGCGGGCGTTACAAAAATTACGTCAACAATTGGATAATCATCATTAGATGTGAGGTCATTATCATGAATGAAAACAGTTTTAATCAAAAAATTAAAGTTAACTTAGATCACAGCATCGATTCGCTGGATTTAGATACGCGTCAGCAATTGGCTGATAGACGCAAGCTCGCTTTAAATAGCCAGCAAACCAAAAGTAATTGGTTGTCTGCACAATATTGGCGTGAATCTTGGTATGCATATCGCATGCCAGCAAGCGCGCTGGCTTTTTGTGCTTTAATCGCAGTTTTTGTGGTGATTAATCCACAACAAAGCGATCATGCGGTTGGCATTGCCAGCAACAATGTAGACAATCCAGCTGCTGTGCTGGAAGTATTGAATAATGCAGAAGATTTAGATGTGATCAGCGACCCGGATTTTTATGCCTGGGCAGAAGAAACGTTGAATGCTGAAAAAGCGCCTAACCATGAAGATTCTGCTAATGCTGTTTAAGCGGCATCGTTTAATGAACCCGCCAATACTTAACACTCAAAAATGCCTAAAAATGCGTTACTTTAAAATACTCTTTAAAAGTTGTTTTGTTGTATTTGGTTTATTCTTGAGCTTCGCACAATCGGCACATGCTGAATCAGAATTTGCAAGATTTGAGCGTTACTCCATCGCAGCAAACGGAATCGGCTGGCAAGACTTAAGCAATGAGCAACAAGAAACGCTGGCACCGTTAAGGGATCGCTGGGGCAATCTGCCCGCAGAACGGCAAGAACGTTTGAGCAACGGCGCAAATAAATGGCGCGAGATGGACCCGCAACAACGCGAACGCGCACGCGACAACATTCAACGTTATCAACAACTATCACCCGATGAAAGAGCGCAAGCAAAGGAACGTTTACGCGAGTTCAAAAACCGTCCACCACAAGAACGTGAGCAAGCGCGCGAAAAATGGCAGGAGCGTAAACAAGATAAACAAGAACGTGGGAATCGCGGCAGAAATAAAGATCGTGGACGTAATAATTAAATTTGAAATTTAAGTAAAGCGTTAAGGTGTTAAAATGCCACTTTAAAGCGCAGTTTAATGCCTAGAAAATTAAAAAAGTCTAAGCAAAACAAGCGCTTATTTAGTTTAATCATCCATGATGTTTAGGCGATAAATCGCAGATATTAAGTTTTTCAACATTGTTAATTAACAACTCAGTTTTGTACCTAGAAAAATTAAAAGGTCTAAGCAAGACGCGGCGCGCAGTAATTTTAATTGCGCGGCATATGGGTTATATGTAAGCAATTAAAATTACTGCGCAACAAAGTATTGCGACGAACTTTTAATTTTTAAGGTACAAAATGGCAATTCAGTGGTATCCGGGGCACATGACCCAAGCCCGCAAAAAAGCGGAAGAAACCATGGAATTTACCGACATGGTGATTGAAGTGCTGGACGCTCGTGTGCCGGAAGCTAGCCACAATCCTGTGATCAATGAAATGCGTTTGTTTCGCCAGCGGCCTAATCTTAAGATTTTAAACAAAGCGGATTTAGCTGACCCTAAAGCGACAGAAGCTTGGTTAAACTACTTTAACAATCTTCCCAATACCAAAGCCGTGGCTTTAAGCTGTAAAAAAGCCGGCGAGGCAAAAAAAATACCTGCCGTTTGTCGTAAGCTCACGCCGCATCGTGGTACACATTTAAAACCATTGCGCGCATTGATTATGGGCATTCCAAACGTGGGTAAATCCACACTGATGAACGCCCTGCTCAATCGCCGCGTGGCAAAAGTTGGCGATGAACCAGCCGTGACTAAAAGCCAGCAGCGTTTTGAACTGGATGCGACATTCAGCATCACCGACACACCAGGCATGATGTGGCCAAAAATCCAATACGAATCAGATGGTTATATGTTAGCAGCCAGCCATGCGATTGGTCGTAACGCGGTGATTGATGAAGATGTGGCGACTTTTTTAGCAGATAATTTATTGCAGACGTATCCAGACTTAATCAACGCACGCTACAAATTAGATGCAATGAAAATAGATGTCGCGCAAATTGATGGCGTGGATTTATTAGAAGCGATTGCCAAACGCCGCAGTTACAAACGCCATGATGGTTTATGGGATATGGAAAAGACTGCTGTCGCATTCCTGACAGATTATCGCAGCGGCGCGATTGGTCGCGTGAGTCTGGAAACGCCACAAAGTCGTTTATTGATGATGCAACAAAACAACGAAGTTATAAACGCACCTTCTGACGAGGCTTTAGAAGGCGCTTTGTTAGCGGACGATTCAGAAAAGTAATTGTTGTTTAATTACAGTATTGGTATGACTGCATGCATTTACACCGCAATTAAATCAATGCTATATTGAAGCCATGTTGCGTGTTAAAGCTAAATTTTTAGTCTATTCAGTCGTGCTATTTTTTGCACTATTGCAGATTTTTACGCCTTTTATCCATGCACATTTCAATATTGACCATTCCATTCAAAATACCGGCTTTCACGTCGGTGATGCACATGAAGAAATGGCGATTGAATTAACGCATTTGCATTCAACAGAGACTAGCGCTGAACATTTAGACGCCAGTTTCTTAGCTTCCACGCCTCACGCTACACATACTATTTCAGTCGCTTCTGGCATTACGCAAGATGTCGATTCAACACTTATCATTGTTGCCAGTTTGCTTGTGCTGTTTTTCTTTTGTTTCCCTCAGTACTTAACACCTTTTTTAAGCCAGTTTTTTGCATTAAGTTTAATTCCGCAACAGCCCTTAAAACGCCAACTCCCCGCCTCGCGCGCACCTCCGCAATCTTAATTTAAAACTGATTACACCCTGCAAAATGGCATGCCATGTTGCTGGTTCTATTTGATTTTATATTAGTTTTTGCAGGAGTGCTTTATGCAATTTCCACCACAAAAATGTCAGCGATTGGGCATTCAAACACTAGTGTTATCGCTGATATTTATCAGCAATTCAAACTTTGTTTTTGCTGAAACGGCCTTACCTGTTTTGCGAGCAAGCTCGCCAGCAACGCACATAACGCTAAAAGATGCATTGAATCTAGCATTTAATGCCAATCCTGAGATTGCCGTCGCCATGCGAGAGCGTGAAGCGATTGAAGGACTTCAGATACAAGCCGCTACGCGACCTAATCCATCGCTATCGGCTTCGATACAAGATACGCGTAATGCTTACAGACAAACTTTTTTGCAGCTCAACCAAGAGATTGAGTTAGGCGACAAACGGCAGGCAAGAATGGATGCAGCGGACATTTTTTACAGTAAAGCACAAGCCGAATTAGAAAGTAAAAAGGCAGAGATTCACGCCAACGTCATTGCCGCTTTTTATGCGGTTTTAGTGGCGCAAGAGCGATTAAGCTTAGCGCAATCATCGCGCGATATTGCTGAATTAGCGCGCGATGCCGCGAATAAACGCGTGAAAGCTGGCAAAAGCTCGCCTGTGGAAGAAACCAAATCCAACATTGCCGCTTCCAGTGCAAAGATCGAGTTGAATCAAGCCAATACGCAATTGATTAACACGCGCAAACGTTTATCTGCGCTATGGGGAAGCAATCCTTCGGTATTTGCAAACGTTGTCGGCGATGTGAGTTTTGTGGCGACAATACCAGACTCGGCAGATGTTTCTCAATTACTGGAACATGCACCCGCGATAAAATTAGCCAAAATTGAAATCGACACGCGTAGCGCACTGACCAAAATCGAGCGCAGCAAAGCAACGCCCAATATCACTGTCAGCGCTGGTGTGATGAATAATCAGGAATTGGGCGGAATCAATCAAGCATTGTTGGGATTATCGATTCCGATTCCTGTTTTCGACCGCAACCAAGGCCATGTGCAAGAAGCAGTTAGCCGCCAATACAAAGCGCAGGATGAATTGCTGGCGTTAAAAAATCAGCTTGAAGCCAACTTATCCAATCAAATCGAACGACTTACTGCAGCAAAGCAAGCCGCAGAATTGCTTAAAACGGAGATTTTACCCAGCGCACAAAGCGCCTTTGATGCCGCTAATAAAGGCTTTAGCGCGGGTAAATTCAACTTTTTAGATGTGCTGGATGCGCAACGCACGCTTGTTCAAACTAAATCTCAATATATCCAATCGCTGTTAGATGCCCATGAAGCTGTGGCTGAAATCGAGCGAATTTTGGGTGATGTGATGCATCATCAATCAGACAAGTCACAGGAGTAATCATGCCATTCAATCTTTATAAAACGAATAAACAATGGTTCGCCATTATTGCAGTCATTGCCGTTGGCATCATTCTGGCTGCGTTTATCCTGCTTTCAGATAAGCCGAAACAATCGGTAAATGCGCATTCACAATCTGAACACGCTAAGGCAGAACATGACGAAATGGAGCACGCTGATGAACGGCCAAAACATGGTGAACCAGGTCATGACCATGCAAAAGACCATTTGCCCTTAACTCAAGATTCGCACATGGACGAACACGTGCCGCAAGCTAAAGAAATCATCAAAGGGCCACATGGCGGCAAGTTGTTTAGCCAAGATGACTATAGCGTTGAGGTGACTATCTTTGAGCAAAATACGCCGCCAGAGTTTCGCGTATATACCTATGAAAATAATCAGCCCCTTAATCCCCAGTTATCTCGCATCAATATTCAATTGGAAAGACTAGGCAGAAAACCGCAATTGATTGATTTTGTGCAAGAAAATGATTATTTAAAAAGCAATACCACTATTGAAGAACCACATTCTTTTAAGGTAAAAATTAACGCTAAGTATGCCGAAAAAAGCCATCAATTTGGCTATGAGCAAATTGAATCCAGAGTGCACATTACCGATAAACAGTTAACGCTGAACAGCATTGAAGTATTAACCGCTGGCCCTGCAAAAATCAAAAGCACTTTACTTTTGCAAGGCGAGATTAAATTGAACGCAGATAAAAGCGTGCATATCGTGCCGCGTGTGAGCGGAATTGTTGAAGCAGTTAAAGCAAATGCCGGCGACAAAGTGCGCAAAGGTCAAGTGCTGGCTACGATATCCAGCCAGTTAATCGCTGAGATGCGCAGTGATGCATTGGCCGCAAAAAAAAGAGTGGATTTAGCACGTGAGACTTACAAGCGTGAAAAGCAATTATGGGAAGAAAAGATATCTGCCGAGCAAGACTATTTGCAGGCGAAATTTAATTTACAAGAAGCAGAAATCAATAGCCAACGTATTCAGCAAAAATTAGGTGCAATCGGTGCTAGTTCTAGCGCTAACAGCCTATCTCGTTACGATTTACGCTCACCGATTGATGGCGTAGTCACCAACAAAAAAATTAGCCTTGGTCAGGTAGTAAATGAATCCAACAACTTATTTGAAGTGGCGGATTTAAGCACGGTTTGGACAGAAATGACCATTTATGCCAAAGACATCAACACAGTCAAAACGGGCCAAAAAGTTACTATTAAAGCGGCGGCTTTTGATGCGCAATCCGTTGGCACTATTGCTTATGTAAGCGCATTAGTTGGCGAACAATCGCGTACCGCGATGGCACGCGTGGTGCTGAATAATCCGAATCAAACTTGGTTGCCTGGCCTGCCTGTTAATATCGAACTGGTTGCAGATGAGGTGGAAGTGCCGCTGGCTGTTTCTGCAGAAGGCATTCAAACGTTGCGAGATTGGACGGTTGTGTTCGGTCGATATGGTGAATATTTTGAAGCAAGGCCGCTTAAATTAGGTCGTCGTGATGCGCAAAATTTTGAGGTTCTTGAAGGGTTAAGTGTAGGAGAAAAATATGCTGCAGGTAATAGCTTTTTAATCAAAGCGGATATTGGGAAGGCTGGAGCAAGTCATGACCACTAAAGGCATGCCAGTCATACTTCCGCCGACATGGAAGGCGATACTTAACACTTCAAAAGACTCAAATTTGATTGAGCGGAAGGAACATCACAATGTTTGATCAATTGATTCGATTCTCGATTCATCAGCGCTGGTTGGTGATGTTGATTGTATTTGGCATTAGCATGCTTGGCGTTTTCAGCTATCAAAAACTACCGATTGATGCCGTACCTGATATCACCAATATACAAGTGCAAATTAATACTGCAGCACCTGGCTATGCGCCGCTGGAAACAGAACAACGCGTCACTTACCCGATTGAGACTGCCATGGCTGGCTTGCCTAAGTTGGATCAAACCCGCTCAATCTCGCGCTACGGTTTATCGCAAGTGACCGTCGTTTTTAAAGAAGGTACCGATATTTATTTTGCGCGACAACTTGTGAATGAGCGGATCAATCAAGCAAAAGAACAATTGCCCGCAGGTATTTTGCCAAAGCTGGGCCCTACTTCGACTGGTCTGGGTGAGATTTTTATGTGGACGGTTGAAGCCGAAGAAGGCGCTTTAAAAGCCGACGGGACGCCTTACAGCCCAATGGATCTGCGCGAAGTGCAAGACTGGATCATCAAACCACAACTGCGTAATGTGCCTGGTGTGAACGATATCAATACGGTTGGCGGCTTTGTTAAGCAGTATCAAGTGGCGCCGCAAACCGACAGATTAATCGCAAGAGGTTTGTCTTTGCATGATTTAGTCAAAGCATTAGAAAACAATAATGCCAATATTGGCGCTGGTTACATTGAGAAATCAGGCGAGCAATACCTAATCCGTGTGCCGGGGCAAGTCAGCAGTCTGGATAATATTGGCAATATTGTCGTCGATGCAAAATCTGGCGTACCTGTGCGTGTGAAAGATGTGGCACAAGTGTTTATCGGCAATGAATCGCGCGATGGCGCGGCTACTGAAAATGGGCAAGAAGTGGTGCTTGGAACGGTTTATATGTTGACTGGCGAAAACAGCCGTACGGTTTCAGAGGCGGTTGAAGCGCAATTACAAAAAATCAACCAGACATTACCTGCTGGCATTGTCGCCAAAACCGTTTATAACCGAACAACATTAATCGATAAAGCCATTCATACAGTTAAAACCAATTTGCTAGAAGGCGCATTGCTGGTGATCGCCGTACTGTTTGTGTTTTTAGGTAATATGCGCGCCGCTATCATTACCATGCTGGTGATTCCGCTTTCCATGCTGTTCACATTTTCTGGCATGTTGACTGGCAAAGTCAGCGCTAATCTAATGAGCTTAGGTGCGCTGGATTTTGGCATTATTATCGATGGCGCGGTTGTGATTGTCGAAAATTGCATGCGTCGCCTTGCACATGCTCAAAAAAAATTAGGCCGCACGCTGAATCAATCCGAACGATTTGAGGAAATATTCAGCGCTGCGCAAGAAGCAAAAAAACCGCTGATATTTGGCCAATTGATCATCATCGCAGTCTATCTACCGATATTTGCCTTAACAGGAATTGAAGGGAAAATGTTCCACCCAATGGCATTTACCGTGGTCATCGCTTTAATCGGCGCAATGTTGTTATCGGTGACATTTATCCCTGCAGCCGTAGCGTTATTTATCAATGGCAGAGTGCAGGAAACTGAACAGCCTTTGATTGAATGGGTTAAAAAAGGCTATTCGCCAGTGTTGCAATGGGCGATGCTGAACAAAGCTTTAATCATGACAATCGCGGTTGTTTCCGTGCTACTAAGCGGATTGTTGGCCAGCCGCATGGGCAGCGAATTTATACCGAGTTTGGATGAAGGCGATATTGCGTTACATGCATTGCGCATTCCTGGCACTAGTTTAAGCCAGGCGGTTGAAATGCAAAAAGAGCTGGAACATACGATTAAAAGCTTTCCACAGGTAGAGCGGATATTTGCCAAATTAGGTACTGCGGAAATCGCCAGCGACCCGATGCCGCCAAGCGTGGCGGATAATTTTGTGATGCTGAAACCACGATCTGAATGGCCAGATCCCAGTTTAACCAAAAATCAATTGATTGCGCAGATGCAGAAAGCTGTTGCGAATGTGCCGGGCAATAATTACGAATTCACACAGCCCATCCAGATGCGCTTTAATGAACTGATTTCCGGCGTGCGGAGCGATGTCGCCGTAAAAATATTCGGTGATGATATGGCAGTGATGCATGAATCGGCTGAAGAAATTGCAAAGGTGTTAGAGAGTATTCAGGGCGGTGAAGACGTTAAAGTAGAACAAACCACTGGTTTACCTATTCTGACTGTGAATATCGTCCGTCAGAAAATCGCGCGTTTGGGCGTGAATATGGCGGATGTGCAAGATGCGATCTCTATCGCCATGAATGGTCGAGAAACAGGCATTTTGTTTGAAGGCGACAAACGTTTTGATATCGTCGTACGTTTGGCGGATGAAACCAGGGCGGATATTGAAGCGTTCAAACGCTTACCGATTAAAATCGCCAGTAATGGCAATGCACCTGTTTATTTGCAACTGGGCGAAGTCGCTACAATGGATATCGCGCCTAGCGCCAACCAATTCAGCCGTGAAAATGGGAAGCGTAATGTGGTGATTACCGCAAATGTACGCGACCGCGATATTGGCAGCTACGTTGCGGAAGCTCAAAAACGAATTGGTCAGGAAATCAAAATACCTACAGGATATTGGATAAACTGGGGCGGCACATTTGAACAATTACAGTCTGCAAGCCAGCGTTTGAAAATTGTGGTGCCATTGGCGTTGTTGCTAGTATTGATATTGTTATATGCTATGTTTAACAATATCAAAGATGGCTTGATTGTTTTTACCGGCATCCCGTTTGCATTAACTGGCGGCTTGTTAATGCTGTGGCTGCGCGATTTACCTTTATCGATTTCCGCTGGAGTCGGCTTTATAGCGTTGTCTGGCGTGGCGGTGTTGAATGGTCTTGTAATGATCAGCTTTATTCGCCAGTTGATTGCGGATGGCAAGCCAATTGATATGGCGATTGAGCAAGGTAGTATCAGCCGATTGCGCCCTATTCTGATTACGGCGCTTGTCGCATCGTTAGGTTTTGTGCCAATGGCAATCGCCACTGGTACTGGCGCCGAAGTGCAGCGGCCTTTGGCGACAGTTGTGATTGGCGGAATCTGGTCGTCAACATTGTTAACTTTATTGGTTCTGCCAGTTTTATATCGACTGTTTTATCGAACTGAGAATTAGCAATTAAAGATCAGCAATTTTAGAAACTATTCAACTCAAATTATCTGATGTATCGAGTTCTATACATCAGATAATTAAACCCATCATTTAACTTAATGACATTGATTCATCATGACTTCAGCTTGTGTGCAAGCGCGGTCTTGGCCTTGTTTTACGCTATCCGTAAAGGTTTTCCAGCCTGATTTTTGAGTGGTTGGCGTATCCGCGCTTTGTGGTTCCACTGCTAGCGCCACTGTTTTGGGCTGTTGCGCTTGACTATTTTCTGGCGCGATAAATTCAGAAGGTAATTCATTCGCTGGCTTTTTAACAGCTTTTTTACTCGTCGTTTTTTTAGCTATTTTTTTATCGGCTTTTTTATTGTCTGGCAAAGTTTTATCAAGCTGAGCTTCAGTTGGTTGCAGCTTAGCCACTTTTACGTCAGCAACTTTTTCGTCCAATGATTTTTCGGTTTTACTTTTATCTACCGTATTTGAATCAACCGCATAGTGAGCCAACGCAATATTATCTTTAGCAGGTTTTGTCTCTAGCGTTTCATTTGGCAGTAAAAGTGTCAAATTTTTAGGCGCTTCCACCGTTTGTGAATGTGCCGGCGGGATAGCATTTTGCAAAGTAATCATTGGTTGTGAAGGCGCTGCGGCTGACTTAATCACTAAAACAGAGGTAAAAATCGCTGGCAAAGACAATGCCACATATTTCCAATTAATCCGGCTGAAAAATTGCTGAACAGGTTCTAGATAATTCGTTGGTTTAAGACTCTTTGATTTTAAACCAGCTGTCTTAATAGGCGTCACTTCGATTGGCGCCGCTTCTTTCATCAATCGTACCGCGTAAATCTCATGCTCTCGCATATGTTTATCACTTTTCACGCCAGAGTAATCAAACATCTGTGAAATTTCTTGCGTGAGGCGTGACGTGACATCGTAATAAGAGCGCGAAACCACTACTTGATTTGGCTTGGCAAAGCTCATAATACGTTGGGCTACGTTAATACCATCGCCAATAATATTAGGCTGACCATTGATATCGCTGACCAGACGCACTGGGCCCAAATTAATGCCGAAGCGCACGTACAACGGCATAGCACTTAAAATATTACTTTTCAAAACTTCATCGCGAATGCTTAACGACACGAACAGCGCATCTTCTGGCGAACCCATATGCGCGATTGCCGCGCCATCGCCAGTGTCTAGAATAATCCGCTCATTCTCATCTAAATCTTTTAGCGAGTGATTAATCAATTGATTAAATTGATTTTTAATATCAATCTGTTCGGAAACAGATTTTTTTGAATAATCGATAATATCCAAAAAAACAATGCTGCAAATGGTGGTTTTATTCAGTTTTTCAATCATGGCGAGTTTTTAGTCATTAGCGTCGAATTATTTGTCCGAGTTAAGGAGCTATCCTATTTAGTTAAGCATCAATCGTTAAGTAATAACAGCAATTTCTGTACCAATTGATGTGTTCACTTTAAAAATCACTGTCTTAATAATCGCTTGATTGTCTACTTAACTAATCGTGTTGCTTAAGACTTTGCTTAACACTTTAAAAAGCTGAATAAACGCACACAAAACTATTCCAAACTTGAGTGCGCAACCACTCTATTTCTACCTGCATTTTTAGCTGCGTATAAAGATTCATCTGCGCCTGAAAACATGCGTCTAAATTCACAACCTAATTGACTTGAATCACACACACCCGCGCTAACAGTGCATTTAACTGGCATTCCGTCAAATATGATGGTCATATCCGCATATTTTTGGCGGATACGTTCAGCCACAATTAACGCTTCTTTTTCTGTTGAATTTGGCATGATGATGCAGAATTCTTCGCCACCATAACGGCCTAATAAATCCTCATCGCGCATATTATCTTGGGCTAATCGGGCGAATGTTTGAATGACTTCATCGCCGAATAAATGGCCGTAAGTATCGTTAATCACTTTAAAGTGGTCTAAATCCATTAACAACATGGCTTGCGTTTGTTTGTACTTAACGGTTTTAAGTGTCAATAATTCCGCACATTTCTCTAAATTTCCGCGATTCATCACACCTGTCAGCCAATCGTGCCCAGCGGTATATGTCAGCAATTCTGCCAACCTTGCGTTCACCATCGCAATAAAGCCAAAGTTAATCGCCAACACGCTTAACATACAACCCAAAAACGTTACCTGATTCAAAGTCCATGTCGTTAAGTATTCAACGGGCGCGACGCTATCTGCGCATAATCGATAGAATCGAATCAGTGTAATTGCAGTGAAGATAATAAAAAAGGCGCCTGTAAAGCGATGTTCGGCTGAATGATTCTGACTGGAGTATTTGAATAGATACAACCCACTAGCAACCGTTAACACCATACAAATAGCCGTATCAAACACAACTAAAACATATTCATTTTGGGATAACAGCGTGATACAAACTTTGATGAAAACGTAGCTTAATAATGCAAACTGAATAGTACGCCAAGCGATTGGGCGTTTATCAAATATGCGAATGGCAATGTAATACAAGCCCAAACCTGCAACGATGAAAAATCCACCGATGACTGCACGAATATTCAGTGGCAAGATGACAAGCGTGAAAATGATGATGGCGCCGGCAATCAACAAATTGGCGCAAACCCAATGCTTTAAGCCTTTAAGAATGGCGGTGCGTGAGTTGATGGCTAACAACAATATTGATAGCGCGACTGCGAGTAAACCTGTCATGAATAACATGGTGCGGAATTCTAGCCATGCAAACATTACCGTTTCCCCTGAAAATAACTACATTTGCACTTTAAATATTTACCACTTTGTAAATTTGGCACTTTATGTGTCAATCATTTACATCAGATGTGCTTTATGTGAATTTATTACGATTCAAAAATTGTTGATTTAGTCAGTGTGACGACTATTTATTAAAACTTTATTGATGATGATTACTTCTACTTTTGGCGAGTTGTTCATTAAACGCCACGTCTATTTTACTCAAGCGTTTAGGCGTCTGCGGGCCATACGCGTTAACAAAAGCCACAAAATCATCCATCTGCATCGGCTCACATAAACGGCTTGGTTTATTGTTTGATACGCTGTTATCAGCGGTTTCATCTGAAGCAAGCACTAGGCTAAACAAGCCATTGCTAGTCATTGCCATTGAATAATTGTCGTTGCCACTGCGGCGTTTTAATCGGTCTATCGCAGCACTGGCTCTGGTTGATCGCATTGTTTAGATTTCTCTTCTTTAAGTAATATTTTTCACACTTTTTTGTTTGTTAAGTGTGATGTGTCAAAGCAAATTTAGCGCAAAAAATATGGTTAAGCTTTTATGCACCAATCTCATTGTCTGTTGCCATGTTATCAATGGCTACATTATTTTTGTAATTGTTATGTCTAAGGTTACTTTGTGGCGTAATAGTTTCTCTACTGGAGCTGTCATTGGTAATACTGTCTCTGGTAATTGAAGTAAAACTGACTACGCGATTGCGACCACTATTTTTTGCGGTATATAACGCGGTATCTGCCGCGGCAACCAATCCTTTAAAATCATAGCCTGCACGCACAGAATCTGCCACGCCAATACTGACAGTGCCTTTTATGTTTTTATGGTTGATGGTATGTAAGGATTTTTCCACACCTATACGAATGCGCTCAGCTAAACCAGCGGCATCTTTTTCAGTCGTATTGGGCAAAAACACGCAAAACTCTTCGCCACCGTATCGACCTAAAACATCGCCAGAGCGCAAAATATCAGCGATAACTTTGGTCAACTGTCGCAACACATCATCACCGAACAAATGCCCGTATTTGTCGTTCACTTTTTTAAAATGATCCATATCAATCATCAAAACGCCCATGCTGAGATTGATACGCTTACAGATTCCTTGCATTTTTAAGGCAGAATCTTCTAAACCACGTCGATTAAATATGCCTGTTAAACTGTCAACCGTTGCAATCGATTCTAAGTTCTGATTTAAGCGATAACTCAGCATCAGCACAAATAGACTCGAGATAAAAAACTGCGAAACCGCGCCCAGCATAAAGGTATAAGCATTAACCGGCCAAGTTGAAAAATTGTCGAACACTGCAACATCTGCTTTGACCGTCGCAAACGCGCGACCCAACATAAATAAGCCCATGACTAAAAATAAGCTGGAAGCAATCCAGAATAGATTGCCGATAATGCCTTCGTCTTTTGAAAATGTTGAGCGCGCGCTGGCAAAATAAATTCCTGCAAATACGAGCGCGCCCAGTGATGCTGCAACGCGTAAATTCTGTTGAAAAAGCACAAAAAATACATCAATTACAACCAATAAAACAAATATTGCGATGGGAATACGATGATCGGGCGTTTTACCAACGAACGCTTGAATGCCGTTTAGATACAAACTCAAACCAGCGCCTATTAATGCCAAACTAGGTAAAAAAAGTAATTTTGGCGTATCTAATTCAATTAGCACCAATACCATGCCCAAACCGACAACCAAATTACCCACCGCCCAATAACCTGGCCCGTGCACTTCTTTGTGGTGATTGCGTGTAATTGCCAACAACATGGATAGCATGAAAGTCAGCAACATCGACATGAAGATAATGGTTTTTAAATCAAAATTTGGCATCAAAATTAAAGTGAATAATTATATTTATAGAATTAATAAGCGCTGATTTTTGATTTAGCAGTTAAAATATTGTGTTACGACAATACACATCAGTATAACCCCGCCCAATGCGTTTTTGAGCATTTAAGTCGTCTAAATTCACCTTAAAACCTGTTTAAACATGCTAAATAGTCTAAATTCACCACAACGCGAAGCCGTTAAATACCTAGATGGACCTTTGCTGGTATTAGCTGGCGCTGGCAGCGGAAAAACACGTGTAATTACCCAAAAAATCGGCTTTTTAATTGATGAAGCGGGCTATTCGCCTAAAGAAATCGCGGCGATTACTTTTACCAATAAAGCCGCGCGTGAGATGCAGGAACGTGTGAGTAAACTGATGGCTGGTAAGTCTACCAAAGGCTTAACTATTGCGACTTTCCATTCGCTAGGTTTGCAAATGTTGCGTGCAGAATCTGCGCTGTTAGGTTATAAGCCACAATTTTCTATTTTGGATTCCAGCGATAGTTTTAAAATCGTTGCGGATATTTTAGCGACGACAGATAAACAATTATTACGCAAAACCCAGTGGCAAATCTCTGCATGGAAAAATGCATTTATTAATCCCGACCAAGCCGCAGCGACGGCAGATGAAGAACTAACGCACGCTGCCGCCAAAGTGTATCAGCTTTATCAGCAAACACTGCGAGCGTATCAGGCAGTCGATTTTGATGATTTGATTAAGTTGCCAGTTGAGCTATTTGACCAGCATGAAGAAGCGTTAAATAAATGGCAACGCAAGCTGCAATATCTGCTGGTGGATGAATATCAAGATACCAATGCCTGCCAATATAAACTGGTCAAAATGCTCACTGGCGTGCGCGGGCAATTTACCGCTGTGGGTGATGACGATCAAGCTATTTATGGATGGCGCGGCGCTGATGTGGAAAATCTGCGTCAATTAACGACTGATTTCAGCAAATTAAAAGTGATTAAGTTAGAGCAGAATTACCGCTCAACCGTGCGCATTTTGCGTGCTGCAAACCAAGTCATCAGCAATAACCCTAAGCTATTTGAAAAGAAATTGTGGAGCGAATTGGGCACTGGCGACATGATTCAAGTTTCTGCCGCGCAAAGTGAAGAGCATGAAGCGGAATCAGTATTAACCAAGCTGCAAGCGCATAAATTTGAGCATCGCACTAAGTTTCTAGATTACGCGATTTTGTATCGCGGTAATCATCAAGCACGCATTTTTGAGCAATACCTGCGCAATCAAAAAATCCCTTACACCATCTCTGGCGGACAATCGTTTTTTGATAAAGCTGAAATTAAAGATTTAGTCAGTTATTTGCGTTTAGTGGCGAACGAAGATGACGATCCCGCTTTTATTCGCGCTGCGACTACGCCCAAAAAAGGCATAGGCAACACCACGCTGGAACGTTTAGGCGAGTATGCCAGTGCGCATAAATTATCATTATTTGCCGCAGCTTTTGAGGGCGACTTTCAACGCGATATCGGCGCTAAACAATTGGATGATCTGCTCAATTTCTGTCAATACATTCAAAAAATTCAAAGCCGTGCCGTGCGCGATCCCGCTGGCGAAGTGCTGAATGATTTATTAAACAGCATTCAATACGAAGCTTTTTTATACGACTCTGAAGAACCACGCGCTGCTGAAAGTAAATGGTCGAACGTGCTGGAGTTTGTGGCTTGGTTAACGAAAAAAGGTGAATCAAGCACTGAGTTTGGCAACGAAACCGAAGGCAAAAACCTGCTGGAACTGACACAAATGGTTTCGCTCATCAGCATGCTTGAAGGCCGAGAAGATGGCGAACCGGATGCCGTCAAATTATCTACATTGCATGCAGCCAAAGGTTTGGAATTTGGACATGTATTTTTAATCGGTGTCGAAGAAGGCATTTTGCCGCATCGCGAAAGTATCGATTTAGGCTTGGTTGATCCGACAAAAATCGAGGAAGAACGCCGTTTGATGTATGTCGGCATTACACGGGCGCAAAAATCGCTGAATATCTCTTGGTGCAAAAAACGTAAACGTGCGGGCGAAACACAAATGTGTGAGCCGAGTCGGTTCATTGCTGAATTACCCACTGCCGATGTACGTCATTTTGGTAATCCGTTCAACGATCCAGTCATTAGCAAAGAACACGGAAAATCGCGTCTGGCGAATATTCACGCGATGCTTGGCAAAAAACCAGCCAATACAATTTAGAGCCGAATCTAGCTTAGTGCATGGCGTAGCGATTTGAGAAAAATCCCAAACTGCCATGTCAGCCTTATCTGACAAAAAAATCATCTGAATTTCGGCTGCTCAAAACCGTTAAATTAGGTATAACCGATGATTCATTTGCGATTAATAGCTGGTTAAATCGCCAAACCTTCCCAGCAAATTATTCGCTTAAAGTTAAGCGTTAATGTTTGATAACTCAATTTAACCATTCAATTGCATCAATAATTTGAAGAATAGCAAAGGTATTCCGCATGATCGAAGAGCCGCAAACAACCGAACTTAACACTCAAAATGACACAATAATTGCGAAGAAAAAATTCAGTTTCGTTCGGATAATGCTTTTATTGTTGGGCTTATTAGTCATTGCAATAGTCGTGTGCGAAGTATTGGGATGGCCTTTTTTAAGAACGCCAGTAGAACAATTTGCCAGTAAGCAATTAGAGCGTACCGTTAGAATCGACCAACCATTTAATCTAAAATTATTGGGTGGCGTGCGATTGAATGTAGGCGGACTGTATATCTCTGCACCTAAAACATTCGATGCATCTCATTTTATTGAAACTAAAAACATCGCACTAAATCTTCGCTACAGCGATTTATTCAAGTTCAAAAAGTCCAATCAATTGCGCATCAAGTCTTTGCGCGTTAATGAAATTGATGCGCAATTACTGCGCAAACTAGATGGCAGCGCTACTTGGCAATTTAGCGATGATGAAAATAAACCAGACAGCCCTTTTCCTATTATTGAAACACTCGTTGTAAAAAACGGTTCAGCTAAGATTATCGACCCGCAAAATCAAGTCGATTTAGCCGCAAAATTTTATACTGATGAGGGCGCTTTAAATAAAGACACGGCTAATAAGGACAAGTCTAATCAATCAGTCGCATCCGCCATCGAGGTACAAGGAAAATTCACTAAAAAAAATATCAAAGCCAAATTAACCACTGATGGGTTTTTACCCATCGCCACACATGATAGCGCTTCGCCACCAATCGCCTCAACCGCTTGGGTAGAATTTGGCGGATTGCGCGCCGACTTTACTGGGACGGTTTCTGATCTATTCGGCAAGCATGATGTAAAAGGCAAGTTATCCGTTAAAGGCCCTTCTCTTGCCGTATTAGGTAAATTAGTCAATGTGGTGTTGCCGACTACCGATAAGTTTTCATTGAGTACCATGCTGGAAAAAGACGATAAAGTGTGGATCGCTAAAGCGGTCAATGCGCATATTGGCAACAGTGATTTAAATGGTAACTTTACTTATGATCCTGAACCTAAGAATACGGGATCTAAGAATACGGGACCTAACAGGCCATTATTAAAAGGTAATCTAGCGGGGAAACGCTTTTTTCTAGCGGATTTAGCGCCTGCATTTGGTACTAAAAATGAGGATGGTGCAGTCGTTACGCCAGCAGGCGATCGCGTGATTCCAGATCGTCCATTAGATTTACCTTCATTGAATAAAATGGATGCGCAAATCGATATTAACTTGGTTTACGTGGATTTAGGCAGTGCATTCTCACGCCCTATTTCGCCATTAAAAGCCGATTTAGTTTTAGATAGCGGCAAACTATCGCTTTCAAAAATAGATGCGCGAACTGCGGATGGTGGCATTTCTGGCTTGATTTCTATTGATACGCATCTTGCCAAGGTTGTAGATAACAGTGTTGTAAATAAAGACGCTGTTAATAAAGATGATGCGCGTGAATCTGCGCAAGGAGAAGCTGCAACTCCGATAGAAAACGATAAAATTGCTCTGAATGCCGTTCAAAAAACCCCGCCTACTTGGAATATCAATCTGCGCTGGAAAGATATTGATGTTGAAAAATGGTTAACTGTTTCTACTGATCCGAAAAAACAGGCGGTTGCTGATGGCAAAAAAGAATCGCCGCCATCTTATGTCACTGGCACGCTAAATGGCAAAACCAAGTTAACAGGTCGCGGTAACTCTACGGCTGAAATGTTGAGTTCACTAGATGGCGATGTGTCTATCTTTATGCAAAAAGGCACCATCTCGCATTTGGTTATTGAAGCGGTTGGTTTAGATATTGCGCAAGGTTTAGGCATATTGCTCACCAAAGATAACGCATTGCCAATGAATTGCGCAGTGATGGACTTAAGCGCAAAAAATGGTGTTGCAACGTCTAAAATGGCGTTAGTAGATACGCCTGTTACGTTGATTCTGGTTGATGGTAATGTGAATATCGGCAAAGAATCGCTGGATTTACGCATGGCGGCAAAACCTAAAAATGTGTCACCTTTCACAGTGCGCTCGCCAATTCATGTCAAAGGAACGTTTAAAAAACCTGATATTTCAATCGAAAAAACACCGATTGTAGCGCGCGTGTTGGGCGGAATAGCACTTGCTTTTATCGCACCGCCTGCTGCTATTTTGCCATTTTTAGATGCTGGTTCTGGAACAGAGTCACCTTGCAAGAAAAGCTTTGCGGAATTCAACCAAAAGCTATAAGTTATTTCAAAAAGCATCGTTTAATCAGTGATGATTAAATGAATGCTTTCATTAAATCTTAAGCTTACTAAACCCTTAAATAGGCTTAAGATTTACACGGCGTAGATTTCTGCCGCCGTGTTAAAATAGCGCCTATGCCATATATCACCTTAGACCAAGCCAGCCTCGCTTACGGGCACCATCCATTACTCGACCATGCAGATTTTCAGCTAGATTCCGGAGAACGTGTCGGTCTTATCGGCCGAAACGGCGCAGGTAAATCCAGCTTATTAAAAACCATCGCGGGAGCCATTAAATTAGATGAAGGCAGTGTTTGGCGTGCGCCGAATGTGCGTGTTGTCTATGTGCCGCAAGAACCTGAGTTAGACACAACCCACACAGTATTTGAAGCAGTGGCAGAAGGTTTAGGTACTCTGCAACAAACGATTATCGATTATCACGCCGTGACGCATGACATGGGCATGCCAGATGCAGATATTGACGCGCTAATGACCAAAATGCAGGCTTTGCAGCATGATTTAGATACGCAAAATGGCTGGGCAGCACAATCACGCGTTGAAACCGTGTTAAGTCGTTTGAAGTTAGATGCCGACGCGTTAGTCTCTACATTATCTGGCGGCTGGCGTAAACGAGTGGCATTAGGCCGCGCGCTAGTTGCTGAACCAGAAGTTTTATTATTGGACGAACCAACCAACCATCTAGATTTAGAAGCCATCGAATGGCTGGAAGATTTGCTATTAAGCTTTCAAGGTAGCGTGTTATTTATTACCCATGACCGCCGCTTTTTAGATCGTTTAGCGACGCGCATCACCGAATTAGATCGCGGAAAACTAACCGACTTTATTGGCAATTTCACCGAGTATCAAATCAAAAAAGAAGAATTAGTCGCGGTGGAAGAAACACATGCGGCTAAATTCGATAAGTTTTTAGCACAAGAAGAAGTGTGGATTCGCCAAGGCATCAAAGCGCGCCGCACACGCAATGAAGGTCGCGTGCGTAGATTAGAAGCGTTACGTTTAGACCGCGCCGCAAGACGCGAGCGCCAAGGTAATGTGAAGCTGAATCTGGATGCGGGCGAGCGCAGCGGTAAATTGGTCGCCGAATTAGAAAATGTGGTGAAAGCTTATGGCGGCAGAACGCTGATTAACGGCTTTAGCACACGTATTTTACGCGGTGACAAGATTGGTTTGCTCGGCCCGAACGGCATTGGTAAAACGACATTGCTTAAATTGATTCTGGGCGATATCGAAGCAGACAGCGGCGATATTCAACGCGGCACAAAAATCAACGTAGCGTATTTCGACCAGATGCGTGAGCAATTAGACGAAGAAGCAACGCTGGCCGATACGATTAGCCCAGGTTCTGATTTTATCGAAATCGGCAATGAGCGTAAGCATGTCATCAGCTATTTGGAAGACTTCTTGTTTCCGCCACAACGTTCACGTTCACCCGTTAAATCGCTTTCTGGTGGCGAGCGTAACCGTTTGTTACTCGCGCGCCTTTTTGCGCGTCCTGCCAATGTGTTGGTGTTAGATGAGCCAACCAATGACTTGGATATCGATACTTTAGAACTATTAGAAAGTCTGCTGCAAGAGTTTGCTGGTACGCTTTTCTTAGTCAGCCATGATCGCGCCTTTTTAGAAAATACCGTGACACAAGTAATTGCGTTTGAAGGCAATGCGGTGTTGACCGAATTTGGCGGCGGTTATGATGATTGGCAACGTTTTACACAACAGCGCTTAGAAGACAAGAAAGCCGAATCGGCAACTGCCAATAAAGCCAATAATAAACAAAGCGCTGCGAATGCTAAACCAAGTAAACCTGCCAATAAGTTAAGCTTTAAAGAACAGCAAGAGTTGGACGGCATTCCTGCACAAATTGAGCTACTGGAAACTGAACAAATCAACATTAATGCGCAATTGGCAGATGGCGAACTGTATATCACACAGGCCGCGCTGGTAAAAAGTTTACAAGCAAGGTTAAGTGAAATTGAAAGTTTGCTAGAAAAGCTTTTAGCACGCTGGGAAACTTTAGATAGTAAAACCGCAGATAGTAAAAACAGCTGATAGTAAAAATAGTTTAGCAAGTAAGTAAATTACTTTACTTTTATCTGAGCAAATCTTTAAATAACAATAATTAAAATATAGTTGATAAAAAATGCTCTCTAAGCAACAAAAAAGCCAGAACCAGCAAAGGCATTATTTAAGAATTGCGATTCGGTTTTTTACCTATGTACTTGGGTTTACTTTAGCGGCTATTGCTTTTTGGGTTACTTCTAATTTTGGCCAAGCATCATTAGAGCAAGTGTTGTATCACGCGCAATTCGGCATGGAAGGCTTAGTAACAACAGATGTCGGCATTGTTAGAAGTTTTATTCTGACGTGTTTAGTGTTGCCGATAAGCCTTACGTTGTTGCTGCTGTTTGTTGAATATTCAACTGCCATGTATGTGATTTACAACTCAAAACATTGGTTTGCACAACCGATGCGAATCTTCAATGTACATGGCTTAAAAGTCATTTATTGGTTTATAAGCCATCGCGCACCTGTATACACGCTGATTGTCTGTTTTATCTATTTTGCTTTTCAGTTTTCCATCAGCGCATTCGTGCACAATCAATTTGGACAAGATTACTTTGGCAACCATTATGTTTACCCACATACGGTTAAAATTGAACCTAAAAGCCATGTAAAACCTAAAAACTTAGTGCTTATTTATGTGGAATCTTTAGAAGACACTTACAAAGACAAAACCAAATTTGGTAGAAATCTGCTTCGCAGCTTAGATGCGATTGAAGGCGTTAGTTTTAACCATTATCAACAAGTGATGGGCACACATTGGACGATTGCTGGCGTGACCGCTACGCAGTGTGGCGTACCATTAAAGAATGTGACTTTATACAATGGCAAAACGCAAGGTGAAAACATTAAAGCCTTTTTACCAGGCGCGATTTGTTTAGGTGATGTTTTGCATCAAGCTGGTTATCACAACGTTTACATGGGCGGTGACGCGCTCACATTCTCTGGCAAAGGCAAGTTTTTTAAAGACCATCATTACGACGAAGTGTATGGTAGAGAAGAGCTGAAAAACAAACTGACCGCCGATCAGATGAATTTTTGGGGACTTTATGATGACGATTTATTTGTCTTAGCTAAAGCCAAACTCAAAGCATTACATGCGCAATCACAGCCATTTAACCTCACATTTACCACTATAGACACGCATGGGCCAGACGGTTATTTTTCCACATACTGCAAGCGTATTGGCGTAAAAGAATTTAAAGGCCTAGTGGAATGTACTGCGAATCAAGTATCTGATTTTATACAGTTTATGAAGGCGAATGGCTATCTTAAAAATACCAATGTCGTCATTATCGGCGACCATCTTGCGATGTATAACCCAATGTATAAAGCGCTAGATAGCACTAAAAAACGCTATATTTATAATCGATTTATCTCAGATAAACCAATCACTAAAAATCGTGAAAATATTCTGCATTTTGATTTATTTCCGACCATATTAGACTTCATCGGATTTCAGGTACAAGGCGGCAAACTCGCTTTAGGTTTTGATGCTATCTCAGAAAATACGCCATTACCGCCTGTAACCGTTTATGAAGATATGCAAGAAGACTTACTGAATAATTCAGAAAAATATCTACAGCTTTGGCAAGAAAAAAATAGTTAACCATTTAAACCCTTGAAATTATTAGCTGTTAATAGCTAATAATTTCAAGGCAAAAACTGACTTAACCACTGTCGAACCTATTAAATCAAACGTTTAATATAGTTTTATCGTTAAGCGCTGCATTCTCTTTTTCAGTCGATTGCGCCAGAAGCTGACAGGCAAGCGCGCTAAAATAAGGCAACGATTGTAACGACAATAATGCTACCCATAATTGCGCATCAAGATTTTGTATCCCCCTCGTTGCGATCATCGCGACTGCAGAAATCACCAAGGCCGATAACAGAAACACTTCCTCCATAATCGGGTTTAAAACGGATAGTTTTTTAGTGTTAACTTTGCCTTTTGAGGTCACTTTAAACACGCCGTTCTTTTGAATAATGCCGGCGATAATGCCGCGTGCAATAGCGTGAGATAAACCTAAACTCGCCAGCGATGCACCAAAGATATCTTTCCATTTGCAGCTCATGGTTTTGCGATACAAGATTGGGCCAAGCGCTGCTTTAATAAACAAGAAGCACACGATTGGCGCAATCATAATACTCACCGGCAATGAAAATTCTTTAGGGAAAGCAATCATCGCGACGCTCCAAAAAATGGAGCCAATCGTAAACATGAGTTGCAACGCATCGCCCAACCAGCTGAACCAGCCAGTTAAAAAGTGGTAACGTTGCCCAAAAGTTAATGTCGATTTTCCCAGTAATTTTGGTAAATGATGTTTTAGAATCTGCATCGCACCGAATGCCCATCTGGTGCGTTGTGATTTAAGCGCTTTAAAATCCGACGGCGTTAAACCGCGACCAAAAGTGTCGTCCACATAGCGCAATTCATAGCCTTCTTCCAACAGCCTTAAACCTAACTCTGTATCTTCACAGATACACCATTCAGACCAAGAACCACTTTTCACCAAAGCATCATGGCGGATGAGCGTCATCGTACCGTGTTGAATCAGCGCATTACGCTCATGTCGATGATGCATACCAATGCGGAAAAACCCTTCAAACTCCCAATTGCTCATGCGACGGAAAAAGTTATTTTCCCACTCTCTATGCGCTTGCGGTGCTTGCACGACTGCAACACCTGTCTCTTTAAAATGCGGCACTAAATCAGACAACCAATCGGTCGTCACGACATAATCCGCATCGACCACGCCAACCACTTCTGCCGCAGGATTTGTTTTGCTTAACGCGAAATTGAGCGCGCCAGCTTTAAAACCTGGCCATTTTGGTAAGTGATAAAAATGGAAATTACTCGGCATGGTCGCCATGTATTGCTCAATCGGCTTCCACTTTGCTTCGTCCTTAGTATTGTTATCAACGACAATCACTTCGAATTTTGTGTAGTTTAATTTGAGCAGACTTTCAATGGTCTGAATCACCATCTCTGGCGGCTCGTTATAACAAGCCAAATGAATCGACACGAATAACTCCTCATCGCTACTTAACGGCTTGGCACGGCCATATATCTTCCAGCCACGTTTTTTAAACATCACTTCACTAAACTCTACGCCGTAAATCATTAATACGGCAGAGGTCATGAACATGCCCATGATCAATGCGATCAATATATTAAAGTCAGTAAGCGTGTAGTAATAATCACCCGGCAGATTCCAGGCGATGACTAAAATAGTCACGCAAGCTTGCATTAAAACCGCCATTGAGATTCTGCCGCCTAAACCCCAATTTCTAAAACGATAAGCTATGAACAATATAGGGAAAAACGCAATCAATGTCGCCCAAGTGGCTTTGGTTATCCAGCGTACGTCTTTAGGCACTGCGCCCTGTAATGAATATTTAAGCGTGCGATCGGCACTGAACATTCCCCAATAAGCGCCCGCCCACCCTTCAAGATTTTTCTTCCATGGCTGGTCAAAAGCTTCCATCAAATAATAGTCATAGTTTTTGTAAGCTGTTTTGGCGATAAATTCGCGCACAAAATGCGCTTGGTTGATTTTTGAAGCGACTGAAGAACCAATCGCAGGACCTTCGCTAGGCCAGCCAACTTCTGTAATGACGATTTTTTTTCTGGGAAAAGCAGTCATCAGCTCTTGATATTTCAACAAAGAATAATCAACCGCTTGATCCACATGTAAACCTTCGTGGTAAGGCAATAAGTGAACTGCAATGTAATCGACATGCTTGACTAATTCTGGATTTTTCAACCAAACGTGCCAAGGTTCTGCGGTAGAAATCGGTAAATCAGTTGTTTCGCGCACATCGTCCAGATAATCAAACAATGCTTGATTAGTCATGTCTTTACGTAATAAAACCTCATTACCGACAATCGCGCGTTCAATATTGGAATAGGTTCTAATTTGCGCTTTTAATGCACTAATCTCACGCGCATTGGCGTTTCTATCTGCGCCTAGCCAAGCACCTGCCGAAATTTTAAATCCTAAACTGGATGCAAGCGGCGTTACTTCACTATTCTCTAGCGCACCATAGATACGCACATGATTGGTTAACGTCTTAAGTATCTTTAAATCTGCCAATAATTCGGCCGTACTCGGATAGTTTTTTTCTAATGGACTTTGGTTTTTTTGGAAACCACTATAAGCAAATCCATTCACCAATTGCGGCGCATTAATCAGCGTTATTGTCCGGTTAAATAAAGCCCAAGCACCAAAATGAATCGCTGCAACAACCAGCGTAAATATTAATGGGGTAAAAATACGTTTATTAAAAAAATTCATTCAATCCATGTTTCAAAATAATGAGTAAAATATTGCAGCCAGTGAATAGTATTTTAAAGGTAAAATTTCAATTCTGAAGAATTAAGTGTGTATAAATCAAAATTGATTCAAACTAAATAGCAACTAAATTCAATAGTTATTTCTAAAATCGCCAGCATCACGTTACAATCTAAATCGCTCAATACTGATCATTTACTATGAAAAAAATACTCTTAACACTGCTTTTCGCCGCCACAACCAATGTCCTATGTACAACCAGTGCAATTGCTGCAAAACCAGTCGCAGCAGCAAAATTCACTGGCACAGACTATAGTGGAGTCTACTCATGCACGGGAAATAATGCAAAAATTGGTAGCTATAAACTGCTAGTCACTTTCTCGATGAATAAAACGCATAGCCATGGCAAAATTGGCAGATACGATTTAAACATAGAAACTGAAAACGCAACAACTTACGGCGGCCAAGCCATCGTCAATGGTAATAACATGGCGTTAACAATTGAAATAGTTGATGGCAACGCCATCATTTTTAGCACAGGTATCGCACAGCTAAAACATCTTAAAAACAAACGTTACAGCTATATCAATCAATATTACGAATCCAAGCAAATTACCAATACAAAAGGTGCCAACAATACTGGCAACGATGGATCTGAAGATTGTGTAATGGAAAAGTTAACACCTAAAACTAGTTAAGTTTACTGGCCAATTTTCTTAGCATCAATCAATTGGCAAACAGAATAAAGCGCTAAGCCTCATATCCTCACCCAACCATTTGGTGCCCCCGACACGAATCGAACGTGTGACCCTCCCCTTAGGAGGGGGATGCTCTATCCACTGAGCTACGGGGGCAATTTGCAAGGTTAGCATTTTCTCACAATTCAATCCTTATCGTACTATTGGTAGGCATAAAGTTATTGTCACGAGCTAACATAAACTTATTGTCTATTTTGCACACAAATACATATAAACACTTAAACAAAGATCATGATGCTTAAATTATTCTTTTATGCCGCAATATTGATACTGGCTTTTTTCGGTTATCGCCATTATTCAAATTTGTCTCACTCATTAAAGATTGGCGATACTGCGCCTAGTTTTACTTTAAAGGATGCAGAAGGTAAAACGCATCATTTATCGGATTACGCAGGTCATTATGTCGTGCTGTATTTTTACCCCAAAGATGACACGCCTGGCTGCACGAAAGAAGCTTGCGAGTTTAGGGACGATTTACCTAAACTAGAAAAATTAGGCGCAAAAGTAGTTGGTATTAGTGTGGATGATGGTCGTAGCCATGCCGAATTTGCTAAAAAATATCACCTGCCTTTTCCGCTATTAAGCGACGAAAATGGCAATGTAGCCAAATCCTACAACGCGCTAACGAATTTAGGATTTATCAAGATTGCTAAACGCTATACGTTTTTAATTAATCCAGCTGGCAAGCTAGAAAAAATCTACTTAAGTGTAGATACGTCAAAACACTCTCAAGAAATTATTGATGACTTAACGAAACTAAAAAGTTAAATCTAAAACAGCTTAAATAACGTACAAATTATATCTAGCTGTATTTTTGGATATTTTAGGAGCAATAAAGATGGGAAATAACTTAGTAAATATTGGTTTAATAACTGCAGGGCTTTTATTGTTATCTAGCTGTGCGCAAAACCCTAAAGTGGCTAATTTAGATTCTTACAAGTGGACAACACTTACCTGTAGCGGATTTTCTACTTGGAATGAATGTCGGCAAGAAGCGCTGGCAATTTGTCCAAAAGGATTCTATATATCGGACCAGTTAGAAAACTACACGATTCAACGCCGTGAAGTCAGTGTGGCTTGTAAAGCTTAATAGATTTTTGTCTGATTATCGGCTTACTTATTACTCTTAAAATAAGATTATTTAAGTCGAGATTTAATGTGAATTGAAACGTGGTGCCCGGAGCCGGAATCGAACCGGCACGACCGTAAAGTCGAGAGATTTTAAGTCTCTTGTGTCTACCAATTTCACCACCCGGGCGGATGATTACTACTGAATTTGTTGCGGAGCGTATTCTAACATCGTTAGGCTAATTTTGACTAAACTTTGTCAAAATAATTTGAATATAATCGTTTCAAATCTAGTTAACTATATAAACTGAATAAATTAGAAACTAGTCGCTACTTGCAGCCAATGTTGCTGCTACTATTTCGCCTTCAGTATTGCTCCCATTGCTATCAAACTCTGTAATTTGACGATGAAGGCCACATTCATTATTAACAATATGTTTTTAATGAATCTATATACTCAATAATTATTGATTCACCAGCTCCCGCACAATTTGATATTGGCTACCTACTTTTTCAAATTGCAGTTCTTTATTCACTTTGTCGCTAAAACCCTTAGTTGCAATACGTTTTGCATCACAAACTTGGCAGCCCGAACTACTTTTTGGTTTTTGTAATTTATAAGTCGTTACGCTGTAATCTTGATCAAACTTTGCAACGGCTTTATCGCCATCGCAACTCACTTGTACATTGTTCAAATCAAGATTGATTTTGCCTGCAATCGATAAGCGCTCTTTACGCTGTTTCGCCCATTCATCTCGAGTTAACGGCGGTTCTGGCGCAAATTTATCTGCATAGAACTTGCTGTAACTATCGTAATCTTTCTGCCGCCAAGATTTAGCCCAATCATTCACGCGATTCGTAATCGCCTCTGTGCTGCAACTTAACGCTGGTTTCGATATGACTGGTTTAATTAACTGCGTGCTTACTGCCAAAGGTTTCGCATCAGCCATTAACGCTGCTTTATCGACAGTTACTTGTGCTGGCGCAATGGCTTCACAAATATTAGCAGCGTCCATATACGCTTCACGCGTCACTTCTGGCAAGCCTTGGCGGGTTGAGCCAATCTTATTTAACAATTCGCCTTGGCTAGCATATAAGCGCGCATAAGCTGCTTGTACGTCATAATCGGCATTGGCATAACTGCGTCTTGCTTGAAAATATTCATTTTCTGTATCAAGCAAATCCAGCAAAGTGCGTTGACCGATATCAAACTGTTTGCGATAAGCTTCGCGTGCATTTTCAATCGATTTTTGATGGATATTGCGATAAGTTAACTGTTCAGTTAGCTGATTAATATCGTTGTAAGCAATCGTGACTAATTGGCGCGTATCCACACAGGCTTTATCGCGGAAATCATTGGCGGTATTGAGTTTTTCAATGGTTTGACTGATGGAGGCTTTGTCTGAAAAACCGTTGAATAAATTAAAATTCATGGTTAATTCCAGCACATCCGCCGCATTGGTACTATTGCGGCCATCAGAACTGCTGCCTAAATTTTTACGCGCTTGTAAATCTAAACGCGGCAAAAATTTACCTTCTTTAGTTTTTACTTCATCTTTAGTCGCTTGAATATCTTCAATCGTCGATAGCAGATTCGGATTTTGCAAATAAGCAAGTCGCAATGCTTCAACCGGTGTTGCTTGCTTACCCGTTGCATAAAAATCCGGCTGCTCTAATGTTTCAGGTGGCAATTCGCCCAACAAACGTTGTACGCGCGCAGTCACATCATGTAAATTCGTCATTTCTGTCAGCAAATTGGCTTCTGCCAATGCCAAACGACCAGATGCCTGTTCTAAATCCACACGACGCGCCACGCCCGCATCGACACGTTCTTTAATTTTATCGAACAATTGTTTGTGTGTTACATAGTTAGTTTTGGCATAGTCAGATAATTGGCGAAAACGCAAAGTATCAATATAAGCACGCATAAATTCCAGCGTTGTATCTTGCATTGAAGCTTGCAATTCGTAGTAGCGCACACGTTTTGCGTGACCTAAACGATTGACTTCATTTGGCGTAGCAAAACCATCAAAAATCATTTGACGTAATACTAACTCATTGTTCCAACGGGGAATTTGTGTGCCAGATAGATTACGAACACTATCCATATCTTGCTGTTTGCGATAAGTCGATTGAATATCCACTTTAGGTAGAAAGCCACCTTTGACAACATCGGTTTCGTAACCTGCCCCAAGATAAGCGTGATATCTAGATTGTACTTCCGGATTTGAGGAGATGGTTTTTTCAACCATTTGCTTTAAAGTGCCAACTTGTTCTGCACTATTTGCCAAAGATATAAGTAAGGCATTTATTACTGTAATCATCAACAAACTTTTTAATAACATCTTGTTTTTTATTATTAATTTACTTACATGCGAATTTTTTTGCATGCTCAAAGCATCAGTCATATTCAAAATATTCAAGCCTTTAAGTCAATTTGTTATTGTTATAAGTTTACAAAATTTCATAAAGTTACAAAACTGTAGTAGAAATGTAAATGTGCTAGCACGCGACATTATATGCAAAAAATAAGCCAAGTCTTTCAACTTAGCTTATTAACTCTTTAAAATTTACAGTTATTTACAAAAAAAACAAATTTTTTGCAAATAAACATCAATTGACGTCTTTAATGCAATTTTAATCCACCAAGAGTTTGCCGTTATTTAATAAATTAGTGATGACTGTGATGTCATTTGTACCCGCACTGTAAGCGGTGAACATGTTGACATTATTAAACGTAATCACTTGATCCAGTTTTGAAGCATCGTATGTACCGCCTGTAAATCCACCATCATAACTAATTCGCATTACAGTATTAGCCCCACTTTGAACAATATCGATGTAATTCGCCAGATTACCGATATTGCCCGTGGAGGAAGCCTCCCCACTTAGCAAGTCACGCAAATCTAGTGCATCACCACCTGTAGGGGCTGTGGTACTGATATTATTATAAGCAGTCATATCAAAGTCTGTGATTGTATCTTGTGCTGCAAGCGAACCTGTAGCATTTCGCGTACCTTTATCCGCTAAGTTCCATTCAAATACGTCGGTACCTGTGCCACCCGTTAATGTATCGTTACCCGCGCCAGCAATAATTCTATCGTTGCCTGCGCCTGCATTAATCACGTTATTACCATCGTTACCGATTAATCGGTTATTGCTGGTATTACCTGTGATATTGACATTCTGTGTGCCATATACGAGGACGTTCTCGAAATTGGCCCCCAACACATATGTGCCTGGATTGTAAGTAGCCTCGATTTCAACGGTATCGGTACCTTCATTCGCTGCCTCGACCACTACATCTCCCGCACTATCAATGCGGTAGATATCGTCGCCTAAACCGCCAGTCATAGTGTCATCCCCCGTGCCTCCGATCAAGATATCATTACCCTCGCCGCCATCCAAGGTGTCATTGCCAGCACCGCCATCTAAAAAGTCTGCACTACCAGCGCCAATTAGTATGTCGTTACCATCAAAGCCTTGGATGTAATCACGGCCAGCATTACCTGTTAAGGTATTAATATTATTATCACCATCCAGTACTGACCCAGTACGCAACGCATATTGCCTATCAGTCGATGTTTCGACAATATCTTGAATACGCGTATCTGTTAACTGTGGCGTATTATCATTTGAGAAGAATGCAACTTCACTTAGATTAAAAGGTGTCCATGTAGCGCTGCTGGACAACTTGAATTCAAACTGCAAGTTAGCATTACCACCCTGCTCCCAATAC
>Ga0247736_10000079_pt1 | contig 39612 bp, 38 predicted proteins | sample UWRJL193509B2_FD_180935 | JGI IMG/M metagenome (GOLD analysis project Ga0247736, IMG submission 180935) | Plant litter microbial communities from Arlington Agricultural Research Station in Wisconsin, United States - UWRJ-L193-509B-2 | ecosystem: Environmental > Terrestrial > Plant litter >...
GGGTATTTATTGAATATGCTCATTGTCAATTATCTAATTTGTAGCATCCAATTTCTGAATGCCTTGATTTAAATGCTTTTGCGCTAATTTTACAACATTGCCGTGATTTGAAATGGATAAATCTGGCGCGATTTCTGCCAAAGGTAATAACACAAATCCACGCAAATGCATGCGTGGATGCGGCAATGTGAGTTTTTGTGATTGTATTTCAATATCGTCATAACACAATAAATCGCAATCTAAAACGCGAGGCGCGTTAGCAAATGGCCGCTCACGTCCTGCTTGATTTTCAATTGCTAACAGCGCATCTAACAGCTCAATTGGCGTTAACGTTGTAGTAATTTTGGCTGCGGCATTAATAAAATCGGGCTGATTTTCATAACCGACTGGCTCACTTTGATACAGACTGGAAACCTGAATTAAACTAGATTGAGTTAGTTGGCTTAATGCAATAAAAGCCTGTTTAATTTGCAAAACAGGGTTTTGTAAATTGCTGCCTAATGCAATGTAAGCAGTATGTTGCTTTATTTCTGATATAAATTTTTTTTGCATCAATGAATAGAGTCTAAAACGACTTTATCAGTGGAAGTGGTTTTACTACGGCTGCGTTTGCGACGTTTCTTAGGGCTGGTATCCGGCAATAACATCGCGGTACGTTCTTCGGAATTGGCATCCGCAAAAGCCGTCCACCAAATGCCGAGTTCAGCATCAATTTCACCAGAATCGCAACGCAATAATAAAAAGTCATAACCAGCGCGGTAACGCGGATGCTCTAAAATGCCAAAAGGGCGCTTGCCCGCACGTTGCTCAAAACGCGGTTGTAAGCCCCAGATTTCTTTCATGGTAGCGGTGTGGCGATTATGAATAGCCAGCTTTTCCGCTTGCGTTGCAATCACTTCATTCATTGCCATATGCAGGGCAGGGATAAAACTTTCGCCCTTGTCTTGATAGCTTTGCCAAGCGGTTAACACTTCGTGCCAGAGTAAACAGGCGAATAAAAAGCTGGGATTCGCTGATTTACCAATTGAAATGCGGTCATCGGTATTTTTAAGCGCTAACATGACGAATTTTTCGCCCAGCGGTTGTTCCAGCACAACATCTAACATAGGCAGCAAACCGTGATGTAAATGCTGTGCACGTAATGCATTCACGCTTTCAATGGCGTGACCAGATAGAAACAGCTTTAACATTTCATCAAACAAACGGCTAGGCGGAACGTCTTGTAGCAAGTCGGCATTTTTAGCAATTGGCGCTTGGGTTGCAGCATCAATCTTCAAACCCAGTTTTGCAGACAAACGCACGGCGCGCAGCATACGCACAGGATCTTCTTGATAGCGCGTCAGCGGATCGCCAATCATACGCAATACATTGACTTTTATATCCGCCACGCCATTGTGAAAATCCAGCACTTCTTGATTCGCTGGGTTGTAATATAAAGCATTCGCGGTAAAGTCCCTGCGAGCCGCATCATGCTCCAAACTGCCAAAAATATTGTCACGCAAAATGCGCCCGCTATCATTAGTCTTTGCATCGCCATCTGCCTGATGATGGCCGCGGAAAGTCGATACTTCAATCGTTTCTTGTCCCCATAACACATGCACTAAACGAAAACGGCGGCCAATAATACGTGAGCGGCGGAATACGCGATTGACTTCCTCAGGTGTTGCATTTGTGGCAATATCAAAATCCTTTGGCTTAACATTCAGCAATAAATCGCGCACTGCGCCACCAACTATAAACGCTTCAAATCCGGCTTTCTGTAATCCTTCACAGGTTTTTAATGCGGCTTGTGTGATTAAGTCTTTATTGATTTTGTGGGTTTTAGCGGTGATTTTTTTCGCCATGCTGGTGTCAATGCTGTCAGCTTGGTTGATGGCTAATACAGCTTTCGTTTTTTTACTAAAAACTTTTTGCAGGAATCTTTTAATCATTTTGGTTTAATCATGTTGGTTTGATCGTTTTAGTCATATTTAATTTATTACTTAAACTCATTCTGCCATAACACATCAGGCACGCCCGCTTCTTTATTTAATATGCGGCACAGCACAAATAATAAATCAGATAAGCGATTGATATATTGCAAAGAAACATCGGTGATTTTTTCTTGTGCATTTAAAGTGGTCATTTGGCGTTCGGCGCGCCTGCAAACAGTTCTGGCTAAATGGCAATAGGCGGCTGCGCGACTGCCACCTGGCAAAATAAATTCTTTCAACGGCGTTAGCGTATCGTTCCATTCGTCCAAAGCATTTTCCAAGGCGGTTACACGTTCAGGTTTGATCAAGTCATAACCTGGCATACAAATCTCGCCGCCCATATCAAATAAATCATGTTGAACTCGGGTTAAGCAGTCATTGATTTTGGCAGAAACTGGTTCTGTTAATAGTAATCCAATCACAGAATTCAGCTCATCTACATCGCCCATCGCAATTACGCGCAAACTATCTTTGGCAACGCGCGTGCCATCGCCCAAGCCTGTTGTGCCTGCATCGCCAGTGCGTGTGTAAATCTTACTAAGCCTGTTTGCCATTTAAAATCCTATATAATTCAAGCATTATAAATCATCCAAACCTATTTCGATGACTTCACTTTCATTGAATGCGCTTTCCAACAACAGTAAAAATCCTATCGGCGTGTTTGATTCTGGCGTGGGCGGCATCTCAGTTTTAAAGCATATTCACACCTTATTGCCGCATGAAGATTTGCTTTACGTGGCAGATAGTAAATACGCGCCTTACGGTGGCAGAACGCCTGCAGAAATCACCGCACGCTGCTTTGAAATCGCCGATTTTCTCATTGCTAAAAATGCCAAAGCTTTGGTGGTTGCCTGCAATACTGCAACAGCAGCAGCGATTGAAGCCATGCGCGCAAAATATGATTTGCCCATTATTGGGATGGAACCTGCCGTAAAGCCCGCTGCTGCTGCGACTAAAAACGGTATTATTGGTGTATTGGCAACTGTGGGCACACTCAAAAGCGCGCAATTTGCCGCTTTGTTAGAAAGTTATGGTCGTAATGTAGAGGTTGTGACGCAAGCTTGTGTTGGATTGGTGGAATGTGTAGAGCGCGGCGAATTAAACCATCACAATACATTTGAGCTGATTCAACAATATTGCCAGCCACTTTTAACTCAAGGTGCAGACACCATCGTTCTGGGTTGTACGCATTACCCGTTTGTACGTCCGCTGATTGAGCAAATTGCTGGGCCAGATGTAACGTTAATTGATACGGGCGCAGCGGTGGCAAAGCATTTACAGAAACGTTTATTAGCAATGGATTTGCTCACTCAGCCAAAACAGTTTGAGCCGGATATTACTTTCTGGACAAACAGCGAAGCAGCGAATCCACAGCAAATCATTCAGCAATTATGGGGCAAAATTGTGCCTGTTCATTTGCTGTAATGTGCATATTATTTAATTACTGAGCTGCGAAGCATTGCTCTGTGCGTTATCGCACAGAATTGCTCGTTATTACGCGCCACAATATCTATAAGAAGGCGTAGCAAAAAATTGCTGCTTACTTCCAATATTCATTTAATTAATAATTCGTCTTTTTTGGAGGTTTACCATGATTAAAAAAACATTTACGTCATTATTCGCAATCTTGTTCCTTGCCGGCACAATGGCTGTGATTTCTGGCTGCAATACAGTAGAAGGCGCTGGTAAAGATATAGAAAGAGGAGGCGAAAAGCTGAAAGATAAAGCCGCTGAAGAAAAAAATAACTAAATTGCTGAGTTTGGTTTGATTATTCATCACCCTTAATCAATTCAAACTATTCAAAATAAAAAAAGCTAATGCTCTTAACAGCATTAGCTTTTTTTATTTAGTCTTTTAGTTTATTACATTCAGTTTCATTACCGCCAGTTTTGTTTCAATGGCTTTAAACAGAGGTCTTCTTACATTGATTGTTTGCGCACACTCTGATTGTAACTGCCAAAGAGTTTTCAGCGTGGCCTGATCCGAAATATTACTTACTTCGCATCGGTCCAATAATTCTTCCAGCAAGTAAGCAAACGCATGCGATTCGATACGTTGCAGTTGCTCAGATTGCTTAGGATTATCTTGCGGCAAAAATGCAGCAGCACCCAAATCACTTAACATCACTTTCCTGACACCATTATTTAGCTGGCTGGTGAGTATATTGTGCGCATATAAATCGCCATGCGTCATGCCTTTTGCATGTAAATGCGCGACTGCAGAGGCAACGCTGTGTGCGATATCTAATACATTCGTTAGCGTAAATTTTTTGCCGTCCGTATATACATCGCGGCTGCAGGATTCAAAACTAGGCGGGCCCGCCAGCACGGTTAAGTCGGCATCCATTAATGGCATTACTAAACCTATTTCACTATTTGGATGCTGATTAACTATGCCTTTTAAGCCTAATAAATTGGGATGTTGTCCCGCAAGCGCAGTTGCATGGATTTCACAACGCGGCAAGCCATCACTGGTTAAATCAGCTTTAAACATTTTAACGGCGACATCGCTTGTTTCAATTAAGTCGGTTTGAGGCTGATTAACTTGCCCCTGTATTTGAATAAAATGTGCTTTATAAATCAAACCTGAAGCACCTTCGCCTAATTGCTGCTGGATTTTTAAATCCTGCCAGTCGATCAAAGGGATGTGCTGCTGCGAAATTAATCTGTTTTCAATGCGGTCGCTAAACGGATTGCCTGCATATGCCAGCCAGCTCAGTTTAGGCAAATCAAATAACCATTCTGGTAAGGATTCAAATCGATTAGCCGAGATTCTCAGCAGTTCTAATTTTCGACAATTAGCGAGAGTTTCGGGTAATTCACTTAGTTGGTTGCCCGCCAACATGAGCTTTTGCATATGCTGGCAATCACCAATGGCGTTTGGTAATTTGGTAAGTGCGTTATCGGTCAATATTAGCCAGCGTAGCGTTGCAGTCGGTATCGCGGAATCTGAACATACAGCGATTTTGTTGGCTTTAAAGCCAATCATGCTCAAATTTTCGCATTGCCCTAATACTTCTGGCACGTGTGTAAATTGGTTGGAGGAGCAAAATAAAATCCGCAGTTTATGCAGTTTATTTAAATCGTCTGGTAAGGAATTGAGTGCGTTGCCGGATAAATCGAGTATTTCTAATGACTCGGCCAGCGTGAAAATTTCTGCTGGAAACTGGGTTAGGCCGCAGCTGAGTTTTAGGCGTTTGCACCCGATTAGTTTGCCTGCTTTTAGCAGGCTTAAGGTATCGTCTTGCAGATAATGATTTTCTATAAGCGTAATAGTGAGTCAGTTTTATTTAGTGATGCGAAATCACTTCGCCTGCTTTAAGCTTATATTGAGTGCCGCAATAAGGGCATTTGGCTTCACCTGTTACTGTAATGTCTAAAAACACGCGCGGATGGCTTGCCCAAAGCGCCACCTCTTTAGTAGGGCAGTGCAAGGGCAAGTCTTTTACAGAAACTTCAAACTCTTTTACGTCAGACATTTGATTGCTTTCTAATGATTAAACTAATGTTAACCAATCTGCGTGTTTAGCAGATTTTCCTGTTACCACATCAAAAAACATTTTTTGTAGTTGTTTAGTTACTGGGCCAGCAGTGCCAGTGCCGATATTGCGACGATCCAGCTCGCGAATCGGCGTAACTTCTGCTGCGGTACCAGTAAAGAATGCTTCATCCGCAGAATACACTTCATCACGCGTGATGCGTTTTTCAATCACTTGCAAACCAATTTCGCCAGCTAATTGCACAATCGTGTCGCGCGTAATGCCTTCTAACGCTGATGTTAAATCTGGCGTATAAAGTTTGCCATTACGTACGATAAATATATTTTCGCCAGAACCTTCAGCTACAAAGCCGTCAACGTCCAGCAACAACGCTTCATCGTAACCATCTTGCGCCGCTTCTTGGTGCGCTAAGATCGAGTTCATGTAATTGCCGTTAGCTTTGGCTTTACACATGGTGATATTTACATGATGGCGTGCGAATGAACTGGTTTTAACGCGGATACCATTATCCAGCGCTTCTTGGCCCATATACGCACCCCATTTCCAAGCCGCAACAATTACGTGCGTAGACAAAGTTTTAGCAGAAATGCCCATCGCTTCAGCGCCGTAAAACGCCATCGGGCGCATGTAGGCAGATTCTAAATTATTCTCGCGAACAGCGGCTTTCTGCGCTTCCATCATCTCTTCTTTGCTAAAAGGCATTTTCATACCCAAGATGTGCGCGCTTCTAAACAAGCGGTCAGTATGTTCTTTTAAACGGAAAATCGCAGTACCTTTGTCGGTTTTGTATGCGCGTACGCCTTCAAAAACGCCCATGCCGTAATGCAATGTGTGTGTTAACACGTGTGTAGTGGCATCGCGCCAATTCACCATTTTGCCGTCATACCAAATTACGCCGTCGCGGTCTGCCATTCCGCCAGAAGTTGCTGCTGGGTTTGCCATACTTTTCCTTAAAGCTCAGATTTTGCAAAAGCATTATTGTAAACTAAAGGGCGAACTTCTCTATGCATGTTAAAATCAAAATGTTGAATAAATACAGTGTTTAATTGGAGTTTTGAGTCATGAAAAAATTATTGTTGGCTAGCTTGGTTTTACTTTTAAGTGCATGCAACCCGAATTCCCAGTCGGGAACAGGAGCAGAAGCGGGTAATAAAGCAGGTGGTTTCGTCGGTACAGATATTACTGGCGCAGATTTTCCTAAACCACTGGCTTTAACTGATCACAACGGTAAAAAACGCACGATGGACGATTTTAAAGGCAAAGTGGTCACGCTGTTTTTTGGCTACACGCATTGCCCAGACGTCTGCCCAACGACGATGAGCGATTTAAAACAAACCATGAAATTATTGGGCGATAAAGCCGATCAAGTACAAGTGGTTTTTGTCACAGTTGATCCTGAACGCGATACCCAAGCAGTATTGGCGCAATTCGTACCATCATTTGATCCGCGATTTATTGGCCTGTGGGGCAGTTTGCAAGAAACGGCTGAAACATTAGGAAACTTTAAAATCTACTATTCAAAAGTAGAAAGCAAAACCAAAGGTGACTACACGATTGACCACAGCGCCGGTATGTATGTGTTTGATAAAACGGGAAAAATTCGGCTTTATTTAGATTATGGTCAAAAGCCAGCTGATATTGCCAGTGACTTAACTAAATTAATGTAAAAACTAGATTAACTTAAAAGCTTTAGTAATTTTAAAAGAGGCAGTTAGCCCCTTTTTTATTGGTTTTTTTATCATCACATACGGTGCAATTGAGGCGATAAAGTTTTCAACTCTTTTTCTGCCATTTTATAATTGGGAAATAAGCTTTCCACCACAGCCCAAAACTTGGCGGAATGATTCATCTGTTTTAAGTGTGCCAATTCGTGGCAAATCACATAATTGATAATATGTGGCGGCGCTTGCAGCAAGCGCCAGTTTAGCCGCACTTCGCCGCGACTATTGCAACTTCCCCAGCGCGATTTTGCGTTAGATAAAGTTAACGGCGGCGTTGCCACGCCTAACTTAGTGGCCAAAATGGCTAAGCGGCGGCTAAAATCTAAGCCCGCTTGTTTTTGATACCATTGAATAACTTTGCGTTGAATCAGCGTTTGATTATCAGGCGTTGGCGTCGCTAACGTCAGCGTGTTCGCATCAAACGTAAGCGCTTTGTTACTGACGTTTTGCACAATACTTAACTGAATATCTTGGCCTAAATACAATAGATTTTCGCCGTTCGTCCAATTGATCTCATCAATCTGATTCGCCGCCCGCGCTTGTAATTTGTTGATGATCCAGCCTGATTTTTCCTGCAGAATCTGATTTAACTGAAAAGCAAAAATACGTTTTGGCGCATGTACTACTAAGCCATCCGCAGTGATTTTTAAACCAACCGTGCGGCGTTGACGATGCTCTAATAAATACGAAATCGTTTCGCCATTAGCTAAAGTTAATACTTGATTTTGCATGATTTTACGACTGAGATTGGTTATCTAACACTAACATTTCAGCTTCGATCCACGCTTCAGTCAATTGATTCGCCGCATCCGCTTTTAAGCCAGTCGTTTGAATCGGTGGCCCAATATGCAGTTGAATCACACCTGGTTTTTTGACAAAACTATTCTTAGGCCAAAATTCACCAGCATTGTGCGCCACTGGCAAAATTTGCGTATTGGTGTGCGTAGCCAGCCATGCGCCGCCGATATGATATTTGCCGCGTTCACCGGGAGATTTGCGCGTGCCTTCTGGAAAAATAACCACCCACAAGCCTTTAGTAAGACGGTCTTTACCAATGGAAACTAATTTTTTTAATGCTTCACGACCTGCGCTGCGGTCGATTGCGATAGGCGAACTCATTGCTAATCCCCAGCCAAAAATAGGAATCCACAGTAATTCACGTTTCATCACATAAGACTGCTCAGGGAAAATGGCTTGAAAAGCGAGTGTTTCCCAAGCGGATTGGTGTTTAGATAAAATAATGCTGGGTGTAGTGGGCATATTTTCTAAGCCACTGATTTTATGCGTGATATTGCAAGTGATGCGCAGCCACCAAATCATACTGCGCGCCCAGCCGGAGATTAAATAATTACGTGTAATCGGGTTTAGCGGTAAAGCCAGCAGCGCGATAAAAGTGAAAATAGGCGCAGTGATGACTTGGCCTAAAAAGAACAATACAGAGCGTAGAAATAAAATCATATTATTAAATTATTTTTATAATCACTTTAATGGTGCAAAAAACAATATTTAATTTAATCCGAGAATTAATTTAAGTGGCATGACAGAGTGAAGAAATTGAACAAAAAATAGCGTTAACTTACTGTTGGTATTTAGTAAAATCAGTCTGTTTCGGTAATAATGTGTTGCACGGCTTCAGCTAAATCCGCAAAAACCAGCGTATTTTCTGGCAGCTTTTTATCTGGCGATTGACCTTGTGCCAGTGTTTCTTCACCCTTGCCAGTGCGTACCAATATTGGTTTGCAGCCTGCATCAGCAAAAGCTTTTAAATCGCGGTACGCATCACCAACGCCGAATACTTCGTCAAGTTCTATCGAAAATCTGCGACCGATATCTTCTATCATGCCTGTTTTGGGTTTGCGGCAATTACAATGGTCATCCGCTGCATGCGGACAATAAAACAACGCATCGATTCGACCGCCAACCAATCCCAGCAAACGATGCATTTTGTCATGAATGCTATTCAGCGTGACCATATCAAACAAACCGCGCGCAATACCCGATTGATTAGTCGCCAAAGCTACACGAAAACCTGATTGATTAAGTAACGCAATCGCTTCTAAGCTGCCAGGAATCGGAATCCACTCATTCGGATTTTTGATGAAATTGACAGAATCAAAGTTAATCACGCCGTCTCTATCTAAAATGACCAGTTTCATATCGCTACTCCGTCATTCCCGCGCAGGCGAGAATCTAGGCAACTTAAAAATTTAGCATTCTTAGAATCAATTAACATTATTTGTACTTTACCTAGTCTGGATTCCCGCCTGCGCGGGAATGACGAAAGTGAGGAATCGGCTTTTAATTCGCAAGCTTCGATAAATCCGCAACGCGATTCATAGTTTGGTGCAATATTGCCAGTAAGCCTAAGCGATTCGCTTTCAGCGCAACGTCATCTGCATTCACCATTACGTTATCAAAGAAGTCATCTACAGGCGATTTCAATGCCGCTAAAGCCTTCAATGAGCCAGTGTAATCGCCACTTTCAAATAGCTTATTAGCTTCTGGTTTTACAATACTTAACGCTTTATTTAATGCAATTTCTGCAGGTTCTTGCAATAAGTTAGGGTTAACTTCCGCTTTTACTTCGCCTTCTACTTTTTTCAAGATATTACTCACGCGCTTATTTGCGGCAGCTAGACTTTCAGCTTCAGGAAGATAATCAAACTCTTTAACAGCATCTAATTTCATCCATAATGAATACATGTTAGTTGGTTTTAGAGATAAAACAGCATCAATAATTTGTGATGAATATCCACCTACAATTTCAATTGTTCCGTTTTTAGGAGGGGTTTTGTAATACTCTCTGAAATAAACAGTCAACCTATCGTAAACAAATTGCATTAATTCAGTTAACAAGCTCTGAGACGATTGTTTATACAAATCATTAACTTGACAAAATAATTCATCAATATTTAATTTGATATCACTCTCTGCAAGCATTCGAACAATACCAAGTGCTTGACGTCGCAAGGCAAATGGGTCTTTGTCACCAGTCGGTTTCTCACCAATGCTGAATAGGCCAACCAATGTTTCTAATTTATCCGCCAAAGCCACACAAACGCCAACTTGATTACGCGGCAACTCATCGCCTGCAAAACGGGGTTTGTAGTGGTCTTCAATCGCATAAGCCACATCATCATCCAAGCCTTCATGTTGCGCATAATAACGCCCCATAATGCCTTGCAGCTCTGGGAATTCGCCCACCATGTCAGTGACTAAATCGGCTTTTGCCAGCATGGCAGCTTGCTCTGCTTGAGCGGCTAATTTTTCACCGCCCAATTGTTGACCAATCGCTTTGGCAATCGCTCTTACCCGATTTGTACGTTCACCTTGACTGCCCAATTTGTTGTGATAAACCACTTTATCTAAACCAGCAATGCGGCTTTCTAATGTCTTTTTACGGTCTTGGTCAAAAAAGAATTTCGCATCCGCTAAACGTGGGCGGACAACACGTTCATTGCCGCCAATAACCGCACTTGGGTCTTTTGGTGAAATATTTGAAACAATCAAGAATTTATTGGTTAGCTCACCAATTTTTCCAGAATTATCTTTGTAAAGTGGGAAATATTTTTGATTTGTTTTCATTGTTAATGAAAGACATTCAGCAGGTACTTCTAAGAAGCTTTCATCAAATTGTCCTAGTAGAACGTTAGGGCGCTCAACTAATGCCGTTACTTCATTAATCAGTGAATCACCTTCAATTATCGAGATAGCAGTTTCTTCATCGTTACCAATAAGGTCAGGTTGAGATTCAATGCGGCAATTAATTTTTTTTGCAATAGTTAGTAATTGTTTGATTATTGATTTACGCCTATTTTCGAAACTAGCAATGACTGCGCCTTCATCCAGTAATTGGGCTTCATAACTATCGGCATTATTAATGGTAATAATCGGCTGTTTGGCTTCAAAACGATGGCCTTGCGTCGTGTTGCTGGCATTTAAGCCTAGAACACTTACATTAATGATTGTTTCACCATGCAACGCAACCAAGCCATGTGCCGGGCGCACAAAGTTAACACTATCCCAGCCAGGGTTTTGTGTATTTTCATGCAATTGGTAAGTCATTACTTTGGGGATTGGTAATTTAGTTAATGCATCTTCAATGGCTTTTTGCAGCGCGTCTTTTAAAGTCGCGCCAGTTTGTAGTACATCCAAAAACAGCACATTATTTTCATTTTTAAGCTGAGAAACTGCGCTTTCATCTGCGCCTAAAGCTTGTAGTTTTTTAAGTAGTGCAGGGCTCGCGTTGCCATTTGCGTCTAAGCCTACGCTGGCAGGCATGAGTTTTTGTGAGATTTGTTTATCAGCGCCTTTTTCTGCGATGCCAGTTACTAGCGCAGCCAATCTACGCGGTGTCGCATAGGCAGTCACAATTGAATTTTCTGCAGTCAAGCCTTGCGCTTTAAGCGAATCAAATAAGCTATTGCTGAATGATTCGCCCAATTTATTCAAGACTTTCGGCGGTAATTCTTCTACGAATAATTCTATTAATAAGTTTTTTACTGACATTTCTCTATTCCATCTATTTTTATTCGTCATTCCCGCGTAGGCGGGAATCCAGTCAAGTAAGCTGATCATACAAATCCTGCCATTCAGGATTCATTTGCTCAATCAATCTTAATTTCCAGATTCGATTCCATTTTTTCAATGATTTTTCACGCAAAATTGCTGATTCCATACTTTCATGTGTCTCATACCAAATGAGCTGATGCACTGCATATTTCTTAGTAAAACCATCGGCTACATTATTTTTGTGTTGCCAAACTCTAGCAATTAAATCAGATGTTACACCGATATAAAATGTCCCATTTCTTTCACTTGCCATCATATAAACACAGGGTTGCATATTCACCTTGTATAGATTCCCGCCTGCGCGGGAATGACGGCGGAAAGCTACTCAATTTATGCGACTTTTTTCGCTGATTCTGACTTGGCTAAACTGGCCAACACTTCATCGGCCCAGTTTTTTGGCGCCATTGGAAAGCCAAGTCTAGCGCGACTATCAAGATAACTAGCAGCAACGGCGCGGGCGATATTACGGATTTTTCCGATATAAGCGGCACGCTCAGTGACTGATATTGCACCTCTGGCATCGAGCAAATTGAAGGTATGCGCGGCTTTTAATACTTGCTCGTAGGCGGGCAGGGCAAGCTTTTGCTCGACTAAGTGAGTTGCCTGTTTTTCGTGTGCAATAAATGCAGTAAACAGAAAGTCGACATCAGAATGTTCAAAGTTATAAGTCGATTGTTCCACTTCATTTTGATGGAATACATCGCCATATTTTACGTTTTCAGAATATTGCAGATCGTAAACGCTATCAACGCCTTGCAAATACATGGCCAAGCGTTCTAAACCGTAAGTGATTTCGCCTGTGATGGGTTTGCAGTTAATGCCGCCAACTTGTTGAAAATAGGTGAATTGCGTCACTTCCATGCCATTAAGCCATACTTCCCAGCCCAAACCCCATGCGCCTAAAGTTGGGTTCTCCCAATCGTCTTCTACAAAGCGGATGTCATTTTGTTTTAAATCGAAACCCAATGCTTCAAGCGAGCCTAAATACAGCTCTAAAATATTAGAAGGCGCGGGTTTTAACACGACTTGATATTGATAATAATGCTGCAAGCGGTTCGGGTTTTCACCATAACGACCATCTTTTGGGCGGCGGCTTGGTTGCACATAAGCAGCTTTCCAAGGCTCCGGGCCTAATGCGCGTAAGAAAGTAGCCGTATGCGAAGTGCCTGCGCCGACTTCCATGTCGTAAGGCTGCAGCAATGCGCAACCTTGTTTATCCCAATATTGCTGAAGTGTTAAGATGATTTGCTGGAAAGTTAATACCATGATGAATATTGCTTAAACGAAAGTCTGATTTTACCTTAGAAAACTTCTTTTTCGCCAAACTAGGCAAGTCAAAGCCGCAAAACACAACACAATAAACGGCCAATTGCCCCAGCGCACATAAGGCGTGCTGCCAACGTAACCTTTTGCGTGCAAATTTAACGTAGTTTGCACATCGTGCGGTGCGTGCGCCATGACATAACCATGCGTATTAATCGCCGCAGTTGCACCCGTATTGGTTGCGCGTAGCATCATGCGTCCCGTTTCCAAAGCGCGCGCCTGGCTAAACTGCATATGTTGATCAGCCGCATAAGATTTTCCATACCAGGCATCGTTGCTGATATTCACTAACAACGTGGCTTCAGGTAATTGGCGAATTATTTCTTCACCAAAAACATCTTCGTAACACACGTTAACCGCGACTTTTTGATTGCCTAATTGCATCGGTTTTTGCTCAGCGCCACCGCGGGATAAATCGCTTAATGGCATAGTCAGCCAATCGCGATAGATCCAGCCAAATACTTGTTTTAATGGAATAAATTCACCAAATGGTACTAAGTGGTTTTTGGCGTAACTTTGCGTGGGCGCGGTGCCAAAACTGAATGCGCTATTAAAGTATTCTTCAGTTTTTGCATTGGCGTTTTCTTTTACTTCCACTAATCCAACGATGATATTGCCATTATTTTGCTTGGCGTGATTCCTTAAAGCATCGGAAATATTTGCGTCTAAACGGTCAGAAGTCACAGGCAGCGCGGTTTCTGGCAGCACGATTAATTGCGCTTTACTTTGCTTGGCTAATTGAATGTACGTATCAATAGTGTTTTGTGCAGTATCGGCGGACCATTTCGTGGCTTGCGCGATATTGCCCTGAATCAAAGCGACGCTAATCGGCGCGCCAATTTGCTTAGTCCAATCAATTGCCTTTAACAAATTGCCCGTGACTAAAATTAATATAAATGAAACGATCAAGTTGCGCTTGAGAATGGCAGAAGCACTTTTGTGCGCAAGCCAATACGCAATAATCGCCGCAACTAGCGCAGTAATCACCGATACACCATACACGCCGAAAATCGGCATATAACCAGCCAGCGGGCTGTGTGGCACTTGGCTGTAACCTAAAGTTAACCATGGAAAACCAGTGAAAATCCAGCTGCGTACCCAATCAGATAATCCCCACAATACTGGCGCGCTGATGATGATTGTGCCGAAACGTTTGCTTAAATAACCAACCAAGCCGACAAATAACGCCATAAATGCGCACAAGCAAAAGGTTGAAAAACCAGCAAACCACCAAGGCATGCCGCCAAAATCGTGCAGGCTGATGTAGATCCAATAAATGCCGATCACATATAAACCCAAGCCAAATTGAAAACCTAATGTGAAAGCCTGTTTGGCAGAGGTGGCTTTCATCCATAAATAAATAATGCCGATTAAAGACATAACGGACGCAGGAAAAATGTAAAAAGGTGCGAAAGCTAATACGGCGAATGCGCCTAATAAGTAAGGAAAGGCAAAGCGAAATCGTGTGAAAAATTGCATTATTTAGGCAGTTAATAGGTTAAGTTGCACATTGTAAACAATTTATAATTATTTACAGCACTACAGATTCAAAACGTTGACAACAACTTAAACTTCGCCCTATATTGCATTTTTAAATGTAGTTTTTTAAATTTAAATTACTTCGTTTTGTTAAAATTTAAGGGGAAGCGCGATGAGTATGGCATCAGAATTTAAGGATTTTATTAGTAAAGGCAACGTGATGGATTTGGCCGTCGGTGTCATTATTGGCGCGGCTTTCGGTAAGATTGTCGATTCAGTGGTCAATGATGTGATCATGCCGATCGCAGGTAAGATTTTCGGCGGTTTGGACTTCAGTAATATGTATATTCCGCTAAACGGTCAAGAAGTGGGTTTGGCTTTGGTTGAGGCAAAAAAAGCCGGTGCAGTATTGGCTTATGGTAATTTTATTACGGTGGTACTGAATTTTATTATTTTGGCTTTTATCATTTTTCAAATGGTGAAATTAGTGAATAGATTAAAAAGAGCGGAGCCAGCAGCTGCGCCTGCGACACCAGATGACATTTTATTATTGCGCGAAATTCGTGATGCGCTGAAAAAATAATTGAACAAAAAAGTGTTAAGTATTTGTTAGATAAATAGAAAAAGGACGCATATGCGTCCTTTTTTGCGTTTCTGCAATGAGTAACTTGATTTAGCTGAATAGTTACAATTGAGGCTCTGCGGGCGGCGTGCTGGGTAATTCGTAAGCTTGGCCGTTTTCTCTTTCAGTGCCATCATTATTCAAAAATACTACCTGCACCACTTTGTCATCAATAAAATCCAGCTCAGTGGTTTGATAATAAGAGCCATCAGGTGCGATATTAATATTGTGATACTGCCAAATTGAAGCAACTACTCTGCCAGAGTCTTTTAGTTTGATATCATCGGCTTTAGAAGGCTCACCCAACTGTTCAATAATTTGTGCTTTAGTGAAACTGTTAATCGCATTCACAAATTCTTTTTCAGTCGTGGGAATTTGCGTTGGTTGCGTCAACGGTAATTGCGTTAATGGGCTTTCTGCAAGCTGCTCGGGCACATCATCAGATAGCGGCAAGATGATTGCCTCGACAGCATCTTCAGCAAAAACAGACGTCGGCAACAGCATTTGTATAGACAGCAAAACAGCGATTAAAAGTTTGTTCATTTACGTCTCCCTAACAGTCCTATTAAGAGATTAAAGCTTGCTAATTAGTTCAACAACTTACTTCTTAAACCGCTTGTTTCGAAACATTTTTTAAAATAGCGCTATTAAACCGATGATTGTTGTGGTTTTGACCTAAAGTGTTAAGTCGATTCGGCTGAAAACGGCTCTTCTGCCAGCACTTCAATCAAGATAGAATGCAAGCGCCTACTATCTGCGCGTACGACTGTAATGCTGAGATTATCCACTACGATATGGTCGCCACGCTTGGGTAAATGACCAAAGCGATTAACGATTAAGCCGCCGATTGTGGAATATTCTTCATCGCTTAGTTGCGTGCCTAAAGCCTCATTGAAATCCACGATTTCGGTCAGCGCTTTTACGCGATAATGACCTTGCGCGTCTTGAATGATATTGTCTTCATCTTCGTCGTAATCGTATTCATCTTCAATGTCGCCGACAATCTGTTCCAGCACATCTTCAATCGTTACCATGCCCGCCACGCCGCCGTATTCATCGACCACTATGGCAATATGATTGCGATTACTGCGAAATTCTTTGAGTAAGATATTTAAACGTTTGGATTCGGGAATAAATACGGCAGGGCGCAACATATCGCGCACTTCAAAATCTTCGCCGGCGTAGTAGCGCAATAGATCTTTGGCGAGCAAAATACCAATCACATCATTTTTGTCATCTTCAATCACAGGAAAGCGCGAGTGCGCGGTTTCGATGACATGCGGGATAAAAGTTTCAGGCGCATCGGTGATGTCAATGACGTCCATTTGTGAGCGCGGAATCATAATGTCGCGCACTTGCATTTCACTCACTTGTAACACGCCTTCTATCATGGCGAGTGAGTCTGCATCCATTAAATGATTTTCATACGCGCCATGTAACAGCTCAACAAGCTGCTCACGATCTTCTGGTTCGCGTAGCAAGAAATTGCTTAGACGTTCTAATAAACTGGGTTTGTTGCTGGGCTTACTATTAGTAACTTTACTGCTGGAATTTTCCGACTCACTGGCCATTAAGGCGTCCTACGTAACAAGATAAGGGTTAGCATAACCTAATTTGCCTAAAATAGAAATTTCTAAGCTCTCCATCAACACCGCTTGCGGCTCTATTTCATGGTCATAACCATGCAAATGCAACATGCCATGCACAGTTAAATGCGCATAGTGCGCTTCTAGTGATTTTTGTTGAAATTGCGCTTCAGATTCCACCACCGGTGCGCAAATAATAATGTCGCCCATTAAATGCGGTTCTTCTGTGAGCGGAAAAGTTAACACATTAGTCGCATAATCTTTGCCGCGATACATGCTATTTAGCTCTTTACCTTCTTGCTCATCAACTAAACGAATAGTGACTTCGGTATCAACATTAATCGCCGCTTTTGCCCATTTTTGAAATTGTTTTTTTGTGGGGATATCAGTACGTTGAGAGGCAAATTGGGTGGTGATATGGAGTTTTGGCATGATTTGTAACGTAATTGAAGTGTTTAGATTATATAATTAAATCGACCAATTAAATCACGACACATAATATGACTATTACCAAATTTTTAGCTCAACATCTGCAAGGCGAACACAGCGCGGCACTGACTGCGATTTTAGATGATATTACCGTTGCGGTTAAAAAAATCGCTATAGCGATTGATGCAGGCGCGATTGCTGGCAATATGGGTAGTTTAGCGACTGAAAATGTGCAGGGTGAAGTGCAGAAAACGTTAGATGTATTAACTAACGACATTTTTATTGAGGCAATCAAAAAAAGCGGCTATATCGCAGGTTTGGTTTCTGAGGAAGTCATTGATCCAATAGACTTAACCACTAAAAATGCTCAATATTTGTTGTGTGTTGATCCGTTGGATGGTTCATCGAATGTGAATGTAAATATTTCAGTTGGTACGATATTTTCAGTATTAAAAGCGCCAAACTTTCAGCCAGAATTAAAAGATTTTCTGCAAGCAGGTACCGCGCAAATCTGCGCGGGTTATGCTCTATATGGCACATCAACCATGTTGGTATTAACTGTTGGCAACGGCGTGAATGGATTTACCCTAGATAAAACCAGCAACAAGTTTGTATTAACCCATCCGCAGATGCAAATTCCGCAAAACACGACCGAGTTTGCGATCAATATGTCCAATTACCGTTTTTGGCAAGAACCAGTACAACGCTATATTGACGAGTGTTTACAGGGCACGGAAGGTGAGCGCGATAAGGATTTTAATATGCGCTGGGTGGCATCGATGGTGGCAGAAGTACACCGTATTTTGGTGCGTGGCGGTGTGTTTATGTATCCAAGCGATGCCAAAGCCAAAATGGGCAAACTGCGTTTATTGTACGAAGCTAATCCGATGAGTTTTATTGTGGAACAAGCGGGTGGTGGTTCTACGACTGGATTGCAACGCGTGCTAGAAGTAAATCCAACTGGCATTCATCAACGTGTGCCGATTATGTTGGGTAGCAAAAACGAGATTGATAGAATCGCAAGCTATCACCAGAAAAAATCTAAACGCAAATAATGATTTGGTTTAGATTTTGGGTTAATTTGAAGGTTAAGTTAACCTCAAATAGGGTTGAATATTAATTAGCAGCCTTGCAAATCGCAATAAACTCATCCGCAGATAACGAGGCGCCACCGACCAATCCGCCATCTACATCTGGCATGGCAAACAATTTTTTAGCATTCTTGGCCTTAATACTGCCACCATAAATGATGCGTACATGTGTTGCCGCTTCGCTATTCCGTCTGGCGATGCGATGTCGAATAAAAGCGTGAACTGCCTGTGCTTGCTCGGGTGTAGCAGTTTTGCCCGTGCCCACCGCCCACACAGGTTCGTAAGCAAAAACCATATTCACACGCATGGCAGCGGCAAAGTTCTCATCGTTCAACGTTGCCAACACTGCATCCATTTGGCTGGCAATAATCACTTCAGTTAAGCCGGCTTCATGTTCTGCCAAGGTTTCGCCTACGCATAAAACTGGCGTTAAGCCCGCTTTAATCGATGCATCAAAACGTGCGGCCGCGGTTAAATTGGTTTCATTAAATAACACGCGCCGTTCAGAGTGACCAAGCAACACATAAGTACAACCTAAATCCGTTAACATGTGCGCGGCGACTGCGCCAGTAAAAGCGCCTTTTTCATGTTGATTCACATTTTGGCCGCCCCATGCAATATTGCTATTACTTAACAACTCGCGTGCCTGGAAAAGATAAGTATTCGGCGGGCAGACTACATAATCCGCGTGCTTTAAATTGCTTAAACCTTTAACAATTTCCCCTAATAAATGTTCGTTGCTAGATAAATCGCCATGCATTTTCCAATTGCCGACCACTAATTTGCGCCGTTTATGCTGATTAGCGCTCATTATTTAGCCTCATTTTTCACATGCATTTTAACGATTGCGTTTAACTCGCCACTTTTGTAGCGTTCTGCCATGTATTCGCAAGAAATCGGTTTGATTTTATTAGCATAGCCTGCGGAGCCAAATGCCTCATAACGCGCGATACAAATATCGCGCATGGCGACTGTGGCGGCGGTTAAAAATTTTCTGGGGTCGAATTCTTTTTTGTGCTGATCGAAAAATTGGCGAATCGCGCCGCTGGAAGCCATGCGTAAATCGGTATCAATATTCACCTTTCGAACGCCATATTTTATGCCTTCCACGATTTCCTCTACCGGCACGCCATAGGTTTCGCCCATGTCACCGCCGTAAGCGTTGATAATTTTTAACCATTCTTGCGGCACAGAAGATGAACCGTGCATCACCAGATGTGTATTGGGAATGCGCGTGTGAATCTCTTTAATCCGTTGAATTGACAGCGTTTTCCCCGTTGGCGGTTTGCTGAATTTATAAGCGCCATGCGATGTGCCAATGGCAATAGCCAATGCATCAACACCAGTTTGATGTACAAAATCAGCCGCTTCTTCGGGGTCAGTTAACAGTTGCGAATGGTCTAAAACGCCTTCAGCACCAGAACCGTCTTCTTCACCCGCTAAACCTGTTTCTAAAGAGCCAAGCACGCCTAACTCCGCCTCAACTGAAACGCCAATCGCGTGCGCGAATTCCACCACTTTTTTGGACACATCGACATTGTATTGATAGGTAGATGGCGTTTTGGCATCTTCCATTAACGAACCGTCCATCATCACACTAGAAAATCCCGAGCGCATCGCTTGTATACAGATAGCTGGCGTATGGCCGTGATCTTGATGCATCACCACAGGAATATGTGGATAAGATTCGATGGCCGCTAAGACTAAATGCCGCAGAAAAGCCTCACCTGCATATTGGCGCGCGCCAGCGGAAGCTTGCAAAATAACCGGGCTGTTGGTGGAATCTGCCGCTTGCATAATCGCATGCACTTGCTCCATGTTATTCACATTAAAAGCAGGAATGCCGTAGCTGAATTCAGCCGCGTGATCTAATAATTGACGTAGTGAAACTAATGCCATGATGTCCTCTATTTGGTTTAAAGGTTAATGTTGTTTGCATTTTGTGCGAGTGCGTATGTTTTACTTAAAAGAGTTAATTTTGTTAACGCGCTTTAAGTCATCATGCCAGCTTATTTGATGATGTTAATTTTGATAGTTAACTATATTTTATCCATATATTTTAATAGATTTAATGGTTAACTATTGGATACTTTATTTTTGTTGTTAGCTTTGATAATCAGACTCTTATAAAAACTGACTAAGCCTTAACGTGATGGTTCATTCTTGAGTTCATAGTCTTCATAAGCATTGATGATTTTTTGCACTAAAGGATGACGGACGACATCGGCAGATAAAAAGTGCGTCATCGCAATGCCTTTAACGTCTTTCAATATTTTTTGCGCTTCAACCAAGCCGCTTTTTTGATGACGCTGTAAATCGATTTGCGTCACATCGCCCGTAATCACGGCTTTTGTGCCAAAACCAATGCGCGTTAAAAACATCTTCATTTGTTCTGGCGTGGTATTTTGTGCTTCATCCAAAATAATAAAACTTTGGTTCAGCGTTCTGCCGCGCATATAAGCCAACGGTGCGACTTCGATTGCGCCGCGCTCGAACATTTTATTCACTGTGTCATAACCGGCTAAATCATAAAGCGCGTCATATAGAGGCCGTAAATACGGGTCGACTTTTTGATTTAAATCACCTGGTAAAAAGCCCAGTTTCTCGCCAGCTTCAACCGCTGGGCGCACTAATACAATGCGTTTCACTCGGTCACGCGTCATTGCATCGACTGCGCTGGCAACGGCCAAATAGGTTTTCCCCGTACCTGCTGGGCCAATGCCAAAAGTAATATCGTGATCTTGAATTTGCTGCAAATAAGAAACTTGGCGTGGCGTACGGCCATGCAGATCGCCGCGTCGCGTCATTAAAACAGGCATATTGCTAGTGGAAACATCTTCTGGTTTAAGTTTGTCGATTTCAACTAAACCCAGCTGCACATCTTCTAGCTCAAGCGGTTTTTTGGCGCGCACGTAGAAATTCTCAATCATCTGCGCGGCCATTCTGGTGTTATCTAGTTTTCCAGAAATATTAAACGTACCGCCACGACGATTGATATTCACCTCAAGTGCGGTTTCAATCTGTTTGATATTTTCATCCAACGCGCCGCAAAGATTTGCCAAGCGCACATTGTCTTCAGGTTGTAACGTAATTTCCATTAATTTACTATTTCGCCTTGTAATCGTTTTGGATTAGATACATCCGTGATTTTAACGTTCACAAATGTGTTAATTAAATCATTTTCGCCAGCAATATCCACCACACGATTATTATCCGTTTTGCCAGCTAATAGTTCAGCATGTTTGCGGGATGCACCATCAATTAATACACGTTGAATCGTGCCTAACATGCCGCGGCTGATGGCATCGCCTTGCGCTTCATTGATTGCCTGCAGTCTAGTCAAGCGCTCCAACTTAACATCTTGCGGCGTGTCATCTTTGATAAATGCCGCAGGCGTTCCTGGCCGTGGGCTATATAAAAAACTAAAGCTGTAATCAAAACCAACGTCTTGCATCAACTTGGCAGTCGCCTCAAAATCCGCCTCAGTTTCACCGGGGAAACCTACGATAAAATCAGAGGTAAATGTCAGATTCGGGCTAGCGGTTTTTAATTTACGGATAATGGATTTGTATTGCAAAGTCGTGTAGTTTCGTTTCATCGCCATCAAAATGCGGTCAGAGCCTGCTTGTACAGGCAAATGCAACTGAATCGCCAGTTTCGGAACGTTAGCAAAGCAATCAATCAATCGCTGATTCATTTCATTCGGGTGACTAGTGGTAAAACGGATGCGCTCGATTTGTGGAATCTCGGCAATCGTTTCAATTAACATGGCTAAATCAGCTTCAACGTCTTCAAATTCTGCGCGGTAAGCATTCACATTTTGCCCAAGTAGCGTGATTTCTTTAACGCCTAAATCTGCCAATTGCACCGCTTCCAGCAAAATAGCATCAAATGGACGCGACACTTCTTCGCCGCGCGTATAAGGCACCACACAAAAACTGCAGTATTTACTACAGCCTTCCATGATGCTTAAAAACGCTGTCACACCTTCCACACGCGGAGGCGGCAAATGGTCAAATTTCTCAATTTCTGGAAAGCTAATATCCACCTGCGATTTTCCGCTGGCTTGAGAATTTTGGATCATCTCAGGCAGACGGTGCAAGGTTTGCGGGCCGAAAACCACATCGACATAAGGCGCGCGTTTGATGATATTGTCGCCTTCTTGCGACGCCACGCAACCGCCGACGCCAATCACCAAATTAGGATTTTTGGCTTTAAGCGGAATAAATCGGCCCAAATGGCTGAATACTTTTTCTTCGGCTTTTTCGCGTACCGAACAAGTGTTGAGCAAAATAACATCCGCTTCATCCACATTGTCGGTTTGCGTCATGCCATTGTCAGCGTGCAACATATCTGCCATGCGCGACGAATCGTATTCATTCATCTGGCAACCAAAGGTTTTAATGAACACCTTTTTAGGCGAAATTTTGGGTAAAACTAAATTGTCTTTTATATCGTTCAAGTGTTTAAATTCATGCAAATCAAAGCATAATTTTAGCGTATTTGAGTAGTACCAGGTAAAATAGCATCAACGCCTCTAAAGTCATTTCCATGCAAGCATTACCCATTTTTTTGAATATTACCAACCGCCGTTGTGTGGTGATCGGCGGCGGTGACGTTGCAACACGCAAAGTGACCATGTTGCTTAAAGCGCATGCGGCGATTACTTTATATTCACCTGAAATCTGTGCGGAATTACGCGAAATGGCGAACGCTGGGCAGATTAAATATGTGCAAGCTAATTTTGAAGAAAAGCAGATTGAAAGCGCTTGTTTGGTGATTGCGGCAACGGACGATGAGTCAGTCAATATCGCGGTTTCAGTCGCGGCAAAAGCGCAGAATATTCCTGTTAACGTGGTCGATGCGCCTGATTTATGTACGTTTACCATGGGCTCAATTATTGATCGCAGTCCAGTAGTGATTGCGATTTCATCTGAAGGCAACGCGCCAGTGCTTGCACGCTATATTCGCACCAAAATCGAAACCATGCTGCCAGCGACTTATGGCCGAATTGCAGCGATTGCAGGTGAATTTCGTGAGCAAGTTAAAGAAAAATTTGCGACCACCCAATTGCGCCGCCGCTTTTGGGAGGGCGTGCTGCAAGGCCCAATGGTTGAGCGCGTGTTATCTGGGCAAGAGCAAGCGGCACGTGAATTGTTACAGAATATTTTAAATGACGCGGATGCGACTGCAAACAAAGGCGAAGTGTTTCTAGTCGGCGGCGGCCCAGGCGACCCAGATTTACTCACATTTAGAGCGTTAAGGTTAATGCAGCAATGTGATGTTTGCGTTTACGATAAATTAGTCAGCCCAGAAGTGATGGAGCTTGTGCGCCGCGATGCAGAATTGATCTATGTAGGCAAATCGCGCGATCAACACACCATGCCGCAAGAGCAAATTAACGAATTGTTAGCAAGATTAGCCTTGGCTGGTAAACGGGTATTGCGCTTAAAAGGCGGCGACCCGTTTATTTTTGGGCGCGGCGGTGAAGAGATTGAAACGCTGATGCAACATGGTGTGCCATTTCAAGTGGTGCCTGGCATTACAGCTGCCAATGGCGTTTCCAGCTATGCCGGTATTCCATTAACACATAGAGATTACGCACAAGCTTGTCTATTTATTACAGGACATCTTAAAGCTGATGCTAACAAAGAACTGACGCTAGATTTGGATTGGGTTGCGATGTCTCGTCCACGTCAAACGGTGGTTATTTACATGGGTTTGGTCGGATTAAAAGAGATTTGCGAAAAGCTGATTGAGCATGGCGTGCCTGCGACAATGCCAGTTGCTGTGGTACAACAAGGCACTACACAACGCCAGCGAGTGGTTACTGCAACATTGGCAGATTTAGCCGAAAAAGTGGCAATAGCCGAAATGAAACCACCTTGTTTGACGATTATCGGCGAAGTTGTACAGTTGCGCGAAAAACTGAATTGGTTTAATGTTTGACGGCTTAACAATGCTTACAGGTTAAAAACGTTGTATGCCGAAGAGAAATACAAGAAAAGTAACCAGATCTGATCTCGCCCAAGCAAAAATTAAAGTTTTACTTTTAGAGTCTGACTCTAACTATGCTTTGTCATTAAAGCAAATGATAGAAAGCAATCTGCAAGCCGAAGTGACCATTGTGCGCACGGCAGATGTGGCAAGAAGATTGTTGCAAAAAGGGCTCAATCAGTTTTTTCTCAGCATTACTTCCGTGCTTAGCGTAGATTCGTCTGCCTTCGAAAAAATTGATTTGCTGGGCGAATTTAATTTGCCCGTTATTGCAATCGTGCATGAGTATGAAGATGAAATGCGCGATCAGCTCATCAAGCGGCATGTGATTGATTATGTACTTAAAGGCAATAAGTTTGATAGCCGTTATATTTGCGATTTAATCTCCAGAATACATAAAAATAGCAGTATTAAAGTTTTAGTAGTCGATGATTCTAAAGTCTCACGATTTGTTGTGGCACGTGAACTGACTTTGCAAAAGTTTCAAGTACAGCAGGCTAATAATGGTATTGAAGCGCTAGAAATTCTAAAAAAATATCCCGATATTAAATTGGTGTTAGTCGATAACCAAATGCCGCAAATGGATGGCTATACTTTTACATCGCAAGTGCGTGAAATGTATAGCAAAGATGAGTTACTGATCATCGGCATTTCTGGTTCCGCTGATCCACGGTTAGCGGTTAAATTTCTAAAAGCAGGCGCGAATGATTTTATCGCCAAACCTTTTAATTATGAAATGCTGCTCTGTCGCATCACGCAAAATCTGGATATGTTAGACGCTATTAATGTTGCAAAAAAATTATCCAACACCGATTTTTTATCTGGACTGTACAACCGACGTTATTTTTTCGAACATGGTAATAAGTTGATTGAATCAGTTAAAAATTCAACTGATTTACAACCAACAATAACCGTGATGATGATGGACATTGATTTCTTTAAAAAAATTAATGACCGATTTGGGCATGATGTGGGCGATGAGGTGATTAAAAACTTTGCCAATAGTTTAAAAAATTATTTTGCTGATGATATTGTTGCGCGCATTGGCGGTGAGGAGTTTGCGGTTATAAGCCAATCTTCCCAGTATTCAGATAACTTTGATTACATCAATCAATTTAGACTCGCCGTTGCTAACCAAACAATGGAAATTGAGCATGAAAAATTGCGCTATACCTGCAGCATTGGCGTGACGACTATATTAGGTGCTGATTTGGACGAGATGATTGCACAAGCAGACAAGTATTTGTATCAAGCTAAACATGCAGGGCGCAATCAAATAGCAGGTAACTTGACGCAAAGTTATTTAACAGAAATTAAAGCTACGTAAGATTAATTGCCTGACCAAATAAAGTTATTGCTGAATTGGCAAGGTCAACTTAGCTTCTAGTCCACCTTCTGGACGATTAACCAATTCTAAACTGCCGCGATGCAACTTGGCGATACGGTTACAAATCGCTAAACCTAAACCGCTGCCACCTTCATTTTTATTTCGCGCGCTATCCATACGTTCAAATGGGCGCAGCAATCTCTCTGCATGTTCTGGCGGTATTCCAGGCCCGTTATCCAGCACGCTAATCACGATCTTTTCAGCAGTAATTCTACTCGTCACTTCAACATCGCCTTTGGAATAAGCGTAAGCATTGCCGACTAGATTATCTAGCAATCGTTGAATGGCCAAGGGGCGTAAAGGGATAAAATAAGTAGACGTTAGTTTCAGTTTAAGATTGCGACCAGCGCGCGCTTGGCGCTCAGATAATGCATGTAGCAAACCGTTAATATCCATCATTTTGGTCGGTTCGCCCTCAACACCGCGCACAAAATCTAAAAACTGGTGAATGATATTATCCATATCGGCAATATCTTCAATCATGCCAGCTTTCATACTGTTGGTATTCTCAGGCAGCATTTCTACAGCTAACCTTAATCGCGCAAGTGGCGTGCGAATATCATGCGAAACGCCCGCCAATAAAAGCGTACGTTCATTATCCAGCCGCACTAAAGAATCCGCCATTTCGTTAAAAGTACGACTTACATCGCGTAGTTCATCAACGCTGTCTTCAGGCAAGCGCGGCGCAGGTTGTCCATTACGCAACCTATCTGCCGCATGTACTAATAAATTGAGCGGTCGATTGATGCGCGCTGCAATCAAATAAGCACCTAATAATGAAAGTAAGCCAACCACGGCGCCCCAGCCTAACCAATGCCAAGGGAAAGGTCTGTCGACCTGGATTTTGGGAATCACCACCCAAAAATCATCCAGTTCCACATTAAAACTAATCCATAAACCTGGAATGCCATAGTGATTAACCGTGATAATCGTTTCCACGCCCAAACGTTCGCGGATTTTTTCAGCGATTAAATTAATAAAAGGGTCGTTTGGTAAGGGCTCGATATCCTCTAAAAAATCTGCTGCATATACCCGCACGCCTTCGCGGCCAGATAGTTCGGATAATAAAGCTAGTCGACGATTTTCATGCGCAGCGATAAGAGATGCGCGCGTGTAATTGACAATGGTAACTGCTTGTAAAGCGGCAGTAGTTGCGCGTGGTTCACGATCAAAATAATCAAAGATCTTAAGCGATGCATAGATACTTACCGCCAATAATATGGCGATAAGTAACATTAAGCGAGAAAGCAATCTGCGTGGTAAGAGTCTCAATGCGGACTTTTAGGATTTGATAGTGAAGTTAATGACTGCGGTGGAAAAATTTAGTGCGACGCTTCACCATCAGGAATAAACACGTAACCGAATCCCCACATGGTTTGTAAATAGCGTGGATGCGCAGGATCTGGTTCTACAATGCGGCGCAAACGTGATACTTGTACGTCGATGCTGCGGTCAAATACATCTAACTCGCGACCACGCGCTAATTGCATTAATCTGTCGCGTGAAAGCGGTTGGCGTGGATGTTCGGTAAATACTTTAAGCAATGAGAATTCGCCGCTGGTAATGGTGATTTGCATGCCATTACGACTTAAACTGCGGGTAGATGGATCGAACACAAATTCGCCAAAGCTAAACGACTCTAACTTGCCGATATTTTCAGATTCTGGGCTGTATTCATGGCGGCGCAATACCGCGTTGATGCGCGCAAGCAATTCACGCGGATTGAATGGTTTCGGTAGATAATCATCAGCGCCCATTTCTAAGCCAATAATGCGATCCACTTCATCACCACGCGCAGTTAGCATGATGATCGGAGAGGTAAATTTACTACCACGCAAGCGTCTGCAAATGGCTAAACCATCTTCGCCAGGCAGCATTAGATCTAGCACTAATAAATCAAATGATTCATTGGCTAGAGTCGCATCCATTTCTTTAGAATCGGATACAGTTTTGATATTAAAACCTTGCTCAGTTAAATAACGCTGCAACAGCTCGCGCATGCGCAAGTCATCATCTACCATCAAGATTTTTTTATTATTTTCAGCCATCATTTACGCTTTCATATGATTGAATGAGCAACTTAAACGTTACTGGATACGTAGTATATGTTCTCATGATGAATAAATCTAGAAAAGTGAAAACTTTTCGGTATTTTCAAACGTCTTAATATGAAATAATCAAGCGTTACAAATAGTTACAAATATTGATATTTATGAAACATTACATTAACAATGCTGATTCATGATTGCAAAACTTGAAGTTTGGTCAGTTTCTTCAAACCTAAATATTGTTAACTAAATCATGTTGGAAAGAATGAGAATTCATTAAACAATGGTTTTAAAAGCACATTATCTAACGCCAGCTTTATCTTTCTTAGTGCTATTCGGCACTTTGCTTGCAACTAGTGTTTCTGCTGAAAATAAGAACAGTTTTTTAGGTGATGATCGCTTATTAGCTGAAGAGGCTGATGACAACGGTTTAGAGAAAACTTTAGAACATAATTTTAGCCCTGATGATCGTGCCCGTTTGCGCAAAGCTCTCGCGGATTATGCAAGATCTACCGACCCAGAACATACTCAAATCGAACTAAAACGCAAAGCGATGCAAGAAAGCATCGAAAAGCGCTTTAATGAATGTAATAAAGATAACGATGATTCGTTGGATCGCGAAGAAGCGACTTTATGTTTGCCACAGATTGCCCGTCATTTTAGCTATGTAGATGTGGATGAAGATGGCGTGATTACATTAGAAGAATTACAGCTTGCACAAGCAAAATTAATCGAACGTCAAAAATCAGCAGAAGCCAGAATGGAAGCGCAAAAAATTCAAGACGCTGAAACCGCGATTAAAGAAAAAAGCAAAGCCAAAGAAAATAAGCAAGCGGCTAATGTTCGCAAACGTCCAAGCTAGGCGCGTGTAATAATTTTACAGTCTTAATTTTATTCAATTCTACTCAATATTCTTTACTTTAAGGTATTCCCACTCAAGCTAGTTAACACCATTTTATTACCATTTTCCCATAGTATTCACCTCGGCTTTCAATCAATATTTGAATGAATAATGTAGTATGTTCATTTTAGAATCCATTTAAAAAGTATTGATGACTTCTCCGCAAGACAAATCAAAACAAGCATCTGCAGAAATAGTTAACACTCAAATTACGTCAAATTTTCATGTGGAAATTTTAGATAGTTTAAGTGAGATACCTGCAGCCGATTGGGATGCGTTAACCGATGGAACGCCATTAGTCAGCCATGCATTTTTAAGCGCATTAGAAAACTCAGGTTCGGTCGGGCAGGGCACTGGATGGAATCCGCAACCTTTAGTGGTTAAGTTAGAGCAAAAATTGGTTGCAGCAATGCCTTTATATTTAAAGACACATTCTTACGGCGAATATGTATTTGATTGGGCTTGGGCAGATGCGTATGAGCACAGTGGGTTTAATTATTATCCAAAATTACTGTCGGCGATTCCTTTTTCACCCATTACCAGCAAGCGATTTCTAACCGAACAACCTGAGTTGCGCACGCTGATGATCGAAGCGTTAGAAAATGTAATGAATCAACATCAGCTTTCCAGCGCGCATGTGCTTTTCCCAGATGAAACCGATGCGCAGTTGCTACAGGCGGCTGGCTGGTTAAAGCGTGTTGGCGTGCAATTTAGGTGGCAGAATAAAAATTATCAGGATTTTGAAGCATTTTTAGCCACTTTAAGTCACGATAAACGCAAAAAAATTCATCAAGAACGTAAGAAAATCTCACAGATTGGCATTGTTTGCAGACAAATTAAAGGGTTTGAAGCCACTGAGCAGGATTGGGATTTTTTCTACCAGTGTTATACCAATACTTATCGCGAGCATCATTCCACACCTTATTTAACACGTCTTTTTTTTGCAGAAATCGGCAGAACGATGCCAAATAATATCCTGTTGATTGTGGCGGAACTAGATGGAAAACCTATCGCCAGCACGCTGAATATTTATAATCAAACCACGTTATACGGACGTTATTGGGGCGCCATGCAGTTTGTATCCGGCTTACATTTTGAATTATGTTATTACCAAGCGCAGCAATTTTGTATTGCAGAAAACATCAATTTTTTTGAAGGTGGCGCACAAGGAGAACACAAGTTAGCACGTGGCTTCGAACCGCGTCAAACTGTCTCTTACCATAAAATCGCCCACCCAGATTTTGAGCGCGCTATTAAAGTTTATTTAAACCGCGAGGCGCACGGAATGGCTGAATACACAAATGAGCTGGAAGAGCGTGCGCCATTTAAACACGCAAGTTCATAGGTTTGTTCAATAAGAACGAAGAGATATATCGTCATAAAGTCGTCTGTTTTTAAGGCCTTAAATTATTTACCAATTAATTAACTTGCCATCATAAGCAATAAATTTACCCGTATTTTCTAAACTTAGCGCATCAATCACGCGCCGTAAGCCAGCTACGCTGGTTTGCGTATTAATCAAACCATTCGCACCGCCCATATCCGTTTGCACCCAACCTGGATGCAACGTCACTACGCTTATGCCGTACGGTTTCAAATCAATCGATAAGCTTTTCATCACCATATTTACCGCGGTTTTACTACTGCGATAAATATAACTTTCGCCGCCAGAATTATCATCAATACTGCCCATTTTGCTAGTCAGTGTAGCGATTTTTTTAAGTTGGCTGCGGGTAATTTGCTGAACAAATGCTTCAGCCGTTTTTAACGAAGCCATACTGTTAATCTTAAATGCCGCCGCCCAATCATCGTAATTGGTATCGCCAAAACTGCTTTGAGGGTAAACGCCAGCGTTATTGATTAACACATCAATCGCCTCATCTTTTAACTGCAAAGCCAGTGCATCAATCTGATCAAAGTTACCAACATCCAACGCAAAAATCTGTATATTTTCGTTGGCGCGGGCTAAGGCTTTTAACGCGTCAGCTGATTCTGGTTCGCGACAGCACGCCAATACTTTCCAGCCATCAGCCGCGTATTGCTTGGTAAATTCCAAACCAATGCCACGGTTTGCGCCTGTGATTAATACTTGATATTGATTCATAATACTTGCCTTTATTTTTTGATTAATTGACGCTAGTAATTTACTTATTTACAGATTTTAGTTTATCAATAATTTGCATTGCCAATTTTTTAGCAGCATTTTCAGTCACATTTTTATCTAAAGTAGACGCCTCTAATTGCACAACACGGCTCACTACTACTAACTGCTCGCGTGTCAGATTTTTGCGCGTATCCACTATCTGCACTTGAGGGAACACAAACAAAAAACTAGGCTTCCACGTTTGCCCCATAAACACATAATCTGCGCCACACTCATTACCAATTTTGCCTGCAATCTCAGGCCTATCATACAAATAGCCATTGCCTTGCGCATACACTTTCTTAAGCGCATCGCAGGCCGGCATAATTTCATAACCATTTTCAGCCAGTGTTTTTTTAATCACACTATCGATTAATGCCGTACGTTCCACCTCTTGTGCAACATTTGGAAGCGGCGAAACATCGCGCAATTCAAATTCTACTACCATTATTTTTTTCTGTTTAATTGCAGTCTGTTCTGCTGCTTGAGCAAACGCAACTATACAAAAGGTAGAAAGAATGATCAGAAAATAACGCATGGTTAAACCTATTAATAATTTACTGTGGGATAGACAGTCAATTTAAGTAGTTGTTGCATCAAATTCGCGTCTTTGGTTTATTGGTTTGACTTAATTAATATCTGGCAGAAAGCTTGTATAGACAGTGATCATCACTTTAAATATATGCACAACATAGCTTAAAGCTATTATCATTCACCATTGATAAAAATAGTCGAAATAGCTTAGTCGAATGATCTCAAAAGAAAGTCAAATAGAAAAAGACTTGATTCAAAAGTTAGTGGATTTGAAGTATGCATATCGTCAAGATATACGAGATCGCATATCACTTGAAGCAAACTTTCGTCAAAAATTTGAAGCGCTAAATCGGGTGAATCTTACAGACGCAGAATTTTCTAGACTACGTGATGAGATAGTTACACCTGATGTATACCAAGCGGCAAAAAAGCTCCGTGAGATCAATTATTTCCAGCGCGAAGATGGAACACCCCTACATTACACTTTAGTGAATACCAAAGATTGGTGTAAAAATGACTTTGAAGTCATCAACCAATTACGTTGTAATACCAGCAATAGTCATCATCGTTTCGATGTTATCTTGCTCATCAATGGCATCCCCGCCGTGCAGATTGAGCTCAAAACTTTTGACGTTATTCCGCGTAAAGCCATTGAGCAAATCGTTCATTACAAAAACGATCCTGGAAATGGGTACGCCAATACGCTGCTTTGCTTCATGCAATTATTCATAGTCAGCAACCAAAGCAATACGTTGTATTTTGCAAATAACAAAAACGAACATTTCAGCTTTAATGCAGATGAGCGGTTTTTGCCTATCTACAAGTTGGCAGATGAGCACAATAAAAAAATCACGCACTTGCATGATTTTGCAGACAGCTTTTTGGCGAAATGTACGCTTGGCCAAATGATTAGCCGCTATATGGTGTTGGTAGCGAGCGAACAAAAATTACTGGTGATGCGGCCCTATCAAATATATGCGGTTAAAGCCATCGTCAACTGTATTCATGAGAATCGCGGCAATGGCTATATTTGGCACACCACAGGCAGTGGCAAAACCCTCACCTCATTTAAAGCTTCCACGTTGCTAAAAGATAATCCAGATATTGAAAAATGTCTGTTTGTGGTGGACCGCAAAGATCTTGACCGCCAAACGCGCGAGGAATTTAATCGCTTCCAAGAAGGCTGCGTAGAAGAAAACACCAATACAGAGACGCTGGTACGCCGCTTATTGTCAGAAGATTATGCCGATAAAGTCATCGTCACTACTATCCAAAAATTGGGCTTGGCGTTGGATGAAACCAGTAAACGCAATCAGGATAACTTGCAAAAAGGTAAACTTACCTACAAAGAACGCCTGCAGCCACTACGCGATAAACGAATGGTATTTATTTTTGATGAGTGCCATCGTTCACAGTTTGGTGAGAATCACAAAGCCATAAAAGAGTTTTTCCCTAAAGCGCAAATGTTTGGCTTTACTGGCACACCAATTTTTGAAGACAACTCTTCTTATGTGCAGGTCGATGGCAATCTAGGCTCTTTTAAAACGACAAAAGATTTGTTCGAAAGTGAATTACATGCTTATACCATCACCGATGCGATAGATGATAAAAATGTGTTGAGCTTTCATATTGACTATTTTAGTAAAGATAACGCTCAAGATAGCGAGCATCAATATAAAAAATACAAAAATGTAGAGACACCTCCACCTCAGGCAGTCATTAACGAAATTCTTACCAAGCATAATGCCGCCACTAATCATCGCCGTTTCAACGCAATATTAGCGACTTCTTCCATTAATAGCGCAATTGAATATTTTAAACTTTTCAACCAAATTCAAACGCAAAAACAGGCCGAGGATAATAACTTTAAACCGTTAAATATTGCCTGCGTATTTTCACCGCCTGCGCAATCCATAGCCAAAGATGACGAACCCAACACGCAAAAAAATGTGGCCGATGTAAACCAGTTGCAAGAAGATTTACAGCAAGAAAAATTGGATAACCAACAATCGCCAGAAGAAAAAAAAGCCGCATTAATCGCCATCATGGCTGCTTACAATGCGCAATTTGGTACTAACCACACTATTTATGAATTTGATTTATATTATCAAGATGTGCAAAAGCGCATCAAAGACCATCAATACGCCAATTACTCGCACAAAAATAAAATAGATATTGTGATTGTGGTAGACATGCTGCTCACAGGCTTTGATTCTAAATACCTTAATACTTTGTACGTGGATAAAAACCTTAAACACCACGGATTAATACAAGCTTTTTCACGCACCAATCGCGTGCTTAACGACACTAAACCTTGGGGCAATGTGCTGGACTTTAGAGGACAGAATACTGAAGTTGATACCGCAATTAAACTATTCTCAGGAAAAAAAGATGAAGACCGCGCTCGTGAAATCTGGCTGGTTGATCCTGCGCCGCAAGTAATTGTCAAATTAGAAGAAGCAATCACCAGACTAGATTGCTTTATGCAAAATCAAGGTTTGACTTGCGCTCCGCAGCAAGTGAGCAACCTAAAAGGCAACAATGCCAAAGCAAGCTTCATTAACCACTTTAAAGAAGTGCAGCGTCTCAAAACCCAGCTAGATCAGTACACAGATCTTAGTGAAGAGAACAAGCAAACAGTTGAACAGTTAATGCCGGAAATCACCGTGCGCGGATTTAGAGGGCAATATTTAGAAATCGCACAACAGTTAAAAAATCAGCAAGAAGTAAAAGATGCCAGAAAAGTTGAACAAGAACCCGCTAGCTACGGCGATGACCCAAAACTCGAGCAGCTTGATTTTGAGTTAGTGCTGTTTGCCTCAGCGGTGATCGATTACGACTACATCATGAGTTTGATAGCAAATTCTACGCAGCCACAAAGCAAACAAAAAATGAGCCGCCAACAGGTGGTCGATTTTATTAAGTCGCACTCTAATATGATGGAAGATCAAGAGACGATTATTGACTACATAAATAGCCTGCCCGTGGGCGAAGTGATGACCGATAAACAGATTGGCGCAGGACTACAAACATTCAAAGCGGAAAAAAATAACAAAGAACTGGCGACTATAGCCAACAAGCATGGCCTAGCGTTGGACCATTTAAAAACTTTTGTAGATAACATTTTAAACCGCATGATTTTTGACGGAGACAAACTTAGCGAACTGTTTGCTGAGCAGGGCTTGGGCTGGAAAGTGCGCACACAAAAAGAACTCGCCTTGATGGAAGATTTGGCGTTATATCTTAAAAAAATTGCACAAGGGCGCGAGATTTCGGGGTTAAGTGCGTATGAATAAGCCAACTAACCCAATCACCGCACAGGTGGATACCCAACAAACCTTTAACCAGTTATTGCAACACATTCAGCAAACGCGTCAAAAGGTATTTGCGCAGGTAAACACAGCGCTAATCGACCTGTACTGGCAAGTGGGCAAAACCATTAGCCAACAGGTGCAAGCCCAGGCATGGGGCAAAGGCGTGGTGGCAGAGCTGGCAAATTACATCGCTCAAAATGCGCCCGATATTAAAGGCTTTAGTGACAAAAACCTCTGGCGTATGAAGCAGTTTTACGAAACTTATGCTACTGATGAAAAACTCTCATCACTGGTGAGAGAATTACCTTGGACGCACAACACCGTTATATTTTCACGCTGCAAAAGTAATGAAGAACGTGCGTATTACCTGCAACTGTGTATAGATGAAAAATATACTTCTCGTGAATTAGAAAGACAAATCAACGCCGCACAGTACGAACGCCAATATTTAGGTCAGGCAAAACTCTCAGCAGCGCTGAGAGAATTACACCCAGCCATCCAAACCACATTTAAAGACAACTACGTGCTGGAGTTTTTAGGTCTGCCAGAAACCCACAGCGAAAGTGATTTGCAAAAAGCCCTAACCCAAAATATCAAGGCTTTTATATTAGAGCTAGGTAACGACTTTATTTTTATGTGCGAAGAATACCGCCTACAAGTCGGCAACCAAGATTTTTATATTGATTTGCTGTTTTACCATCGTGGGCTAGCGGCCTTGGTCGCTTTTGAACTAAAAATCGGTCAATTCAGCCCGGAACATATGGGGCAACTCAATTTTTATTTAGAAGCGCTGGATAGAGATGTCAAAAAACCGTTTGAGAACCCCAGTATAGGCGTGCTGCTATGCCGCGATAAAGACGACGAAGTGGTGGAATACGCTCTCTCTCGCAACCTTTCGCCGGCCTTGGTAGCGCAATACCAATTGCAATTGCCGGATAAGAAAGTAATACAAGCTAAATTACACGAATTGTTGGTGCAGGAAATAGGGGCAATGAATGAGTGATCTAAGTTACGAAACGCTGGTGCCTAAGAAGCGTTTTCCTGAGTTTTTCGGAGATGGAGCTTGGGTTTTAAAACGCTTTGGCGAGATTGCCACAGTTGTTGCCTCGGGAGATTTAGATACAGCATTATTTTCGCCAATAAAGACAACCACACATACTGTGCCAGTTTATTCAAATGCAGTTGAGAGAGAAGGGCTGTACGGATATTACATAACTGCAAAATACCCACAAAATAGTATTTCTATCACTGCAAGAGGTAACTTAGGGCACGCGTTTTACAGGAAAATTACATTTATGGGGATAGGTAGGCTAATAGTTGCTTATGATTTTAAGAGTGATGAGCCAAGATTTGTAAAAGAGTGTTGGAATTATTTAGTCCCAATTCCTCAAGAAGTTACTAGCATCCCACAGCTAACAGCAGTTGCAGCCAGAGCTAGATTGTTACCGTTACCAATTCTTAAAGAACAACAAAAAATTGCCGATTGCCTATCTTCATTCGATGATTTAATCACGGCACAAAACCAAAAAGTCGAAGCCCTAAAACAACACAAAAAAGGCTTGATGCAACAACTTTTTCGCGCCGAAGGTGAAACCGTGCCCAAGCTCCGATTTCCTGAGTTTGAGAATGCTCAACAGTGGGCATTCCTTCCGTTAAATAAGCTGGCTAAACGCTGCACTCAGAAGAATCGAAGTGCAAAAATAACAAAAGTGCTTACAAATTCTGCAGAATTTGGCGTAGTAGATCAGCGAGATTACTTTGACAAAGACATAGCTACCCAAGGAAATTTAGAGGGTTATTTCATCGTTGAAAAAGGAGATTATGTTTATAACCCAAGAATCTCTGCGATGGCATCAGTAGGCCCAATTTCAAAAAACAATATTGCGACGGGAGTGATGTCTCCCTTGTATACAGTTTTTAGGTTTGAAAACGACCGTAATGATTTTTATGCAATATATTTTAAGACAACAGGTTGGCATCATTACATGCGACAGTCATCAAGTACCGGCGCCAGGCATGACAGAATGGCCATATCTAATGATGCCTTTATGACCATGCCAATCCCAGTCCCTAGCCCAGAAGAGCAACAAAAAATTACTAATTGCCTGACATCACTAGACAATTTAATCTGTAATCAAATGCAAAAACTTAAAGCCTTAAGAGAACAAAAAAAAGGCTTGATGCAGAAGCTTTTTCCATCCTTGGTTGACGCGTAAATCATGGTAAATGCACCCCCTTCATTTTCTAGCTTAGTTGATGTAGCTAGTCATTTGAGAGATAAGCTAGATGAGAAAAAATATATATTACTCTTCGCTTATAACGGTACTGGTAAAACACGTTTGTCGATGGCGTTTAAAGATATTGGTAAAGATGGCGATGCAAGAGACACTTTGTATTTCAATGCTTATACAGAAGATTTATTTTATTGGGATAACGATTTAGCGAATGATAACAAGCGAGTATTGAAGCTTAATTTAGCCTCAAGGTTTTTTGATGGTTTGCAAGCGCTCGAAATGGAAAATCGAATTGCACCGCTGCTATTACGTTATGCGGACTATAACTTTGTAATTGATTATGAACTCGGAGAGGTCACTTTTTACCGTGAGCGGGACGGAGAGGGTAATCCTATCGCAATTAAAGTTTCGAGAGGTGAAGAGAATATTTTAATGTGGTGCTTTTTTTTGGCAGTTGCGCAATTAGCAATTGACCAGGAAGAGGGTTCACCTTATGTATGGGTTAAGTATATTTATATTGATGATCCCATTTCTTCACTTGATGATAACAATGTGATTTCAGTAGCAAGCCATTTAGCACAGTTGCTGCAAAAAGAGCAAAACAAAATCAAAACGGTCATATCTACACATCATGCTTTATTTTTTAATGTGATGTGGAATTCACTAAACGAGAGAAAAAACAATCCTCTACATCCATATTTTCTGAATGCAGATAAGGGGGCTGGTGTTTATAGCCTTAAATACACAAACGATACGCCTTTCTTTCATCATGTAGCATTGGTAGCGCAACTTAATGAGGCGGCTTCTTCCGGCAACTTATTCACCTATCATTTCAATATTCTTAGAAGTATTTTGGAAAAATCTGCTTCATTCCATGGCTTTTCGAATTTCTCAGCATGTATTAGGCAAGAGACTGATGACCCTGAAGGAGTCTTACATGCAAGGCTTATCAATGTACTTAGCCACGGCAATTATTCACTGTTTGAACCAGTAGAAATGTTGGAAGAGAACAAAAAATATTTTAGAAAAATACTTAAAGACTTTATGGAAAACTATCGGTTTAACCCTGAGTTATTCCCTGAAATAATAATGGAAGTAGTAAAAGTATGACCAAAGAAGAATTTAACCAGCTAGGCAAAACCCTGTGGGGGATAGCCGACCAATTACGCGGAGCGATGAACGCCGATGATTTTCGTGACTATATGCTCTCATTTTTGTTTTTGCGCTATCTATCTGATAACTATGAAAAATCGGCAAAAAAAGAGTTGGGTGTAGATTATCCTGAATTAAAAAATACAGACAAACGCACACCATTAGCAGTTTGGTATGAACACAACCCTGATGACATTGAAGCGTTTGAGAAGCAGATGCGCCGCAAAGTGCATTATGTGATTGAGCCAGCACATTTATGGCGAAGTATTGCCGAAATGGCAAGGGTGCAAAGTGCCGAATTACTGCATACGCTTGAAGCTGGATTTAGATATATTGAAAATCAAAGCTTTGAAAGCGTATTTCAAGGCTTGTTTTCTGAGATTAATCTGAACTCTGAAAAGCTTGGCAAGTTGCCAGTGGATAGAAATGCAAAGCTTGCGACCATCATTAATGCAATCACTAAAGGAATTGCTCATTTTTCAACCAGCAGCGATGTATTGGGCGATGCTTATGAGTATTTAATTGGCCAATTTGCAGCTGGCTCTGGCAAAAAAGCAGGTGAGTTTTATACGCCACAACAAATCTCATCTATTCTCTCACGCATTGTCACGCTGGATAGTCAAGACCCTACAACTGGCAAAAAGGCCAAGCTAGATAAGGTGCTCGATTTTGCTTGCGGCTCTGGGTCTTTGTTGCTGAATGTTCGCCATGAGTTGGATAAAGAGGGTGGCACGATAGGTCGAATTTACGGCCAGGAAAAGAATATCACCACTTATAACCTGGCGCGTATGAATATGCTGCTGCATGGCGTAAAAGATACAGAGTTTGAGATTTTTCACGGCGATACCTTGCTCAATGAGTGGCCTTTACTGAATGAACGTAATCCTGCCAATAAGCTGGAGTTTGATGCCATTGTTGCCAATCCGCCATTTAGCTATCGATGGGAGCCAAGCGAGGAAATGGGCAAGGACTTCCGCTTTGCCAATTATGGGCTAGCACCGAAATCTGCCGCCGACTTTGCCTTTTTGCTGCATGGCTTTCATTTTTTAAGTGACAGCGGAGTGATGGCGATTATTTTGCCGCATGGTGTGTTATTCCGTGGGGGTGCAGAAGAGCGCATCCGCACCAAGCTACTTAAGGACGGCCATATAGATACGGTTATTGGCCTGCCTGCTAATCTGTTTTTCTCAACAGGCATCCCCGTTTGCATTTTAGTACTCAAACGTTGTAAAAAGCCCGACGATGTCTTGTTTATCAATGCGGCTGAGCATTATGAAAAAGGCAAACGGCAAAATCGTTTAAGAGATGATAAAGACGGCGGGCCGGACGATATTCAGAAAATCGTAGAAACCTATCAATTCCGTAAAGAAGAAGATCGTTACTCTCGCCGTGTGTCGATGGCAGAGATCGAGAAAAATGACTACAACCTGAATATCTCACGCTACATTAGTACCTCAATTGCTGATCAAGAGATTGATTTACTTAAGGTGAATAGCGATTTGCGTGCTGTCGAAGATAAAATAATTGAAGCTACAAAAAGACACAATGCATTTTTGAAAGAACTTGGCTTACCAGAGTTACCATAAAACTATAAATCTAAATTTTT